>Ga0208127_1000787_pt1 | contig 16245 bp, 15 predicted proteins | sample ETNtaG_6_FD_185751 | JGI IMG/M metagenome (GOLD analysis project Ga0208127, IMG submission 185751) | Marine microbial and viral communities from oxygen minimum zone, Eastern Pacific Ocean - ETNP201306SV45 (SPAdes) (version 2) | ecosystem: Environmental > Aquatic > Marine > Oceanic ...
ATCCGAGGTTCGATTGGCTCATCATTTTCAACGCCCTCTATGGCACAACTCTTCAGCTCTGAAATCGCGCTTGGGGGCGTTAGGGATGTTATCAATGGTGTTGAGCAAACCAGCTCTTTGTTTGTAAGAGTAATACAGTTAGGTAACTCAAACTTAAAGCCTGCAAGTTCTACAAATACAAATCTCGGGGTGTCATGGTTATTCAGTGATGAAGCTTCACTATCGCTAGATTTTTGGGAGATTGATTACAAGGATCGTCTTGAGCTGGAGGATGCTCAGACAATCATTCTTGATAACCCGAATAGCACTGCAATACAAAGAAATGAATATGGTGATATTGTCGCTGTAAAAACAACGTTCTTTAATGAGGAAAAGACGACTGTAAGAGGCCTGGATTTATCCTTTGACTATGAGAAAGTATTTGCAAATGATCAATCATTTGATTTAAACATAAATGCGACTTATCTCTCTGAATATCTCACTCCAGAGCACAATGATGAAAACGATCATGGAACTGAAAGTATGGTCAACAGGGCCGGGAGATTTAACTACAACGCACACACTCACTCTCTGCCTCGTTTAAGACTGAATGCATTGATGGGCTTGAGAGTGAGAGATCTTAAATACTCTCTTAATGTAAGATATTTGGATTCTTATTTGAACGAAAGATCGCTCCCTGAATCAGCTCTTCAAATGGGTTACAAGAATAAAGTAGATTCTTTTTTGGTATTTGATTTAGGGATTACAAAGGAAGTTTCTATGGATAATCAAATTATTAAACTCGGTCTTCATGTAATCAATGCTTTCGACGAAGCTGCACCGTTGCTATATGATTCTCCTGATTTTAGCTTTGATACAAGATTGCATGACCCTAGAGGTAGATTATTGAATCTTTCAATAGATTATGAATTTTAGATTATTTGAAATGCGGTAAAACCTGGTCTGCAAAAATTTCCGTTTGATCAACCATTGCTCTCAAACGAGCGTCTCTTGGTTCTGCAATAGGAGAGCCTCCTAACAGATAAATATGATCCAAACCCAACTCAATTAACCCAGATAGACGGTCAATGCATTTTTCGGAAGGTCCAGAGATCGTAAACCAATCGATGAAATCATCATCGATCAATTCAAGATGTGATCCTTTTTCACTCGAGTGATTTTTCATATCATATTGAGTTTGCAAAGAATTGGATATTTTCTGAAGAGATGGAGGAAGATGATCAATGGGTGCATTTTTCATTGCTGTAAAATGTGCGACCAAGCCTGCGAGCATTCTAGCCATACCAATGGCTCTTTTCTCATCGGGATCACATATGAGATTGATATAAGCTCCAATCTTTACCTCGTCCCTTTTTCTTCCTATCTTTTCAATATGCTCTATAGCAGTATTCATGGCCCAAGATAACCTGTCATAAGAACTACCCACGGCAAAAGAAACCCTCTCTGATACTTCACAAGCCATCTGAATTGTTTTTGGCCCTGTACAAGCCACATCTATCGGAACAGGTGGAATTATATCTGGATCAATCCAGCGGATGGGTGATTGCATGGTTCCAACATCGATGGATTCGCCTCTAAAGTATGACTGAATGGTTTGAATAGAATCTTTCAATTCTTTTGTTGTTGCTTGTCTTTTACCAATGTGAGCGGCTGAAGAATCGCCTCTTCCAATACCACATATAGCCCTTCCATCAGATTCCTCTTGTAAACTTGCCATTGCAGACGCAGTGACCGCAGTTGCTCTTGTTACTGGATGTGTCACCCCTGTCCCAAGCTTGATGCTCTTGGTGTGATGTGCCATGAGTGTCAATTGACCATAGGGGTCTGCCGATAAATTTTGTGTATCTGGACAAAGTATTGAGTCAAAGCCCATGCTTTCAATTCTAATCGCCATATCGGCGGAACATTTAGGGACTGGTTCCATTACTACACCTATTTCAGTCATTTTTTTCTCCTGTATGATATTCGTCGATTTCGCTGGACGTCATTAAACTCAATGAAAGTGCATGCAGATCCCCTTTCAACTCCTCACTGAGTACTTTATAGACCAATTGATGCCTTTGAATTGGATTCATATCAATGAAATCATCGCTCACTATCTCAACCCATATATGCATCTTACCTTCAATATGAGCCTTGTGGCCTTTGTGCATGTGGCCCTGATCTTCAATGCTAAGAGAAATGGTATTGATTTCATTCTCTAAACGATTTTTTATGATTTCTAATCTCTTATCCATAATGTGAAAATCGGGTTTTAAGTTGGACTCAGTTTATAATAAGATCTATACAGATTAAATTCGACTGATAACTATTCTTATAATTGATATGAAAAAAATTGATGTTAAAAAACTAACTGATTCATCAAATCCAATTGATCGTGCAAATGAGATGGATAGATTTAAAGATGCCTTGGTCTCAGACAGTTTCTGTCTTCTAATCAATCACGACATATCAAAAGATGTAATTGATCAAGCTTATTCCCAGTCCAAGCTTTTCCATGATATGGAAGATTCTGATGAAAGAAAGCAAGCAACTCATTATCGGTATGCTCATTTTGGTCGCGGATGGTCGCCATGTGGTGAAGAACCAGCATACTCTCCAGGAACCAAAGCCACATGCTCAGCATTTGATATGTGTTATGAAGTTGAAGAAGTGGACGAAGAGTTTGAAAACTATGGTCCTAATTTATGGCCGCCAGAGATGCCAGAATTTCAAAAAGCTGTTTACGATTATTTTCTAGATTTTTCTAAACTAGAAAGAGTTGTTGGATCAACCATTGAAGAAATGCTTGATATTGAAAAAGGTTTTATCACGGAGCGAATGACCGAAAAGTCACCATCAACAATGCGTCTTATCTTTTATCCTGAAATAAAAGAAGAGCCAGAAGAAAATCTTTTTGGCATCAGTGCGCACACAGACTATGAAGTTTTCACTCTGCTCACACAATCAGAGAAAGGATCGGAACTAAAAAATCCTGAAGGCGAATGGACGCACGTTGACTCTGATCGTTATGAAGTAATTCTCATGATGGGTGATATGACAGAAGTGATGACCAACGGATTGATCAAAGCTACTCCTCACAGAGTTCCTCCAACAAAATGGGAGCGTTATTCAATTACCAGATTTTGTGCAATTGATGGACATCATATAGTGGAACCACTGAAGCAATTCATTGAGCCAGGTATTGGTCCGAAGTATGATCCAGTCTCTCAACAAAAAAATATCAAGGATGGCTTAGCTGAGGCTGCTGCTAATACTGAAGCAATGGAAAATAGCTGATTTAGGTAAATAATCCTAATTTTGAAAATGGAGTGATCCAAGAAATTTTCAAGATCATGCAACACATAATATAAACGGTAAGAATAAGCGCTACATTCCCACGAATTGCACCACTAACCATGCCATGTTTTGGATCTTCTGCATTTCTGTTTCGCCCATAACGAATCATATCCGGTGTAATACTTATTGCAGCCATCAACCAAAAAGCCAAATAGGCATTCCACGCCCATGGAGCGCCATGCAATCCTCCCCATGATTCAATCAGCATTAAACCAGAAATAGGAATTATGATTGATGTCGTCAAGGTAACACTCATAGCGAGTTTTCTGAGAAACCCTCTTGCCCATATACCTGCTTCTTTTGATTGATTAAATCTGATTTGCATCGCCCAAATATTGGAAAAGAAAGTGTGTCCAAAGAAAAGAAATGCTGCAAACTCATGAATAAATAATAGTAATAGATAGTTGACACCCAAATTACTTAATCTGGCGCCAAATAAAGGCAAAGCTGAGACAATTGAGATGAGTAAAAAGACGCCATACCAAAAGAATCTGTTTGGATCATTATTTGTTGTTTCTGTATTCATAAAGTTACAAGTAAATAGATTTGATATTGATAATTAACTATTTTTCTCAGTTAAGATCAACTGCAAATTTCTTCAGATCGTCTAATTCGCAATATTTGAGAGCACCGATATGTGTAGAGGAAAGTAAAACTTTAGGTGCAGCATTTGCTTCAAAAGCCTGTTGCCATCTGGGTGCACATAGACACCATTGATCTCCTGGATTTAGTCCAGCAAAACCTGCTTCAGGCATTGGTGTAGAAAGATCATTACCAACTGAAGAACTGTAAGCAAGAAATTCTTCTGTCATGACACTGCATACAGTATGACTTCCAGCATCTTGATCTGAAGTATCGCAACAGCCATTTCTAAAAAAACCTGTCACAGGATCCAGACTGCAATTTCCCAGCGGCTCACCGAAAACATTTAATGACTCGTCCATCTTCTAAGTCTTCTGAACCATTGTGATCCCATCTCCAATAGGAATCATAGAAATGTTCACTCGATCATCATTGGATAAAAACTGGTTCAGCTCTCTGAGAGCAACCGTATCTTTTTCTTGATTGTTTGGGTCAGCCACATCCCCACTCCATAAAACATTGTCAAATAGTATGATTCCGTCATTGCTGATAAGCTTTAGAGACAACTCATAATAAGCTTGGTAATTTCTTTTATCGGCATCAATAAAAATCATATCAAAAGAGCCAACATTTTCATCAGATGATAGAAGATCATCAAGAGAATCCATAGCATTGCCCAATTTCAGTTCTATGATTTTATCTACATTGGCCATTTTCCAGTATTTCATAGCAACCTCTGTCATCACTGGATCACGATCCAAAGTAACCAAACGTCCTTTATCCATGGCCAAAGCACAAACCAAAGCACTATAACCAGTATATGTGCCTATTTCTAAGATATTATTGGCTCTTATCGCTCTGACCATAAATGCCATAAATTGACCTTGATCTGGTGATATTTGCATTTGAGATCCAGAAAGATTTAAGGTCTCATTTCTTAGATCTTTTAGAACTTCATGTTCTCTTAAGGAAACATCGATCAGATATTCATATAGATGATCATCGAGTTGAATGGTTTGCTTGCTCAATGGAATGCCTTAAAGTGTGAAGGATAGAATCAGTAAAAGTAAAAGAAAGAATACGAGAGATAAACTTGAAGAAACAATCCAGTATTTTCTAATCTTTTTTTTCATTATTTAGTGGTGGGCCGTGTAGGATTTGAACCTACGACCAACTGGTTAAAAGCCAGCTGCTCTACCAACTGAGCTAACGGCCCATGGCAATTTAAAATGCAGGTGAATAATACCCTAGGTACTATAAATAAAACAGAGATTCTTTCTAATAATTTCAACGGCTTTTATTGTCTAATTTTGTTTAATCTTTCTTCTGCAAGACTTGATGCAGAAGAATTGGGATACTCTCTTATCACTCTCTTAAATATTGATTCTGCTGATGATAAATCTCCCATTTCTTGATATGAAAATCCTGATTTGAGTATTGACTCCATCATTTTCTCTGAATCTGGATATTCACTTATAATCTGGTTAAAGATATCTAGAGCTTCACTGTATTTACTTTGAGAAAAAAGTGATTCTGCAAGCCAATATTTTGCATCATCAGTGTAAGATCCCATTGGAAAATCTTGTATATATTCTCTTAGAGCATATTCGGCAGAAATGTAATCGCCCTTCCTAAGTAATTCAAATGATGATTCAAAATTCTCTTTCGCATTCTCTGAATTATTTAATTTTACTTTATCCCCTGATTTTTCATTTGCTTCATTAACAATCATCATCTCTAACTGATTGTTATTTATGGTTAGCTGATTTATTTCTTGCTTGAGTGCAATAATCTGATTTTCTAGTGAGGATACTCGATTCTCAATACCTTGATTGTTAACTTCAATTGAGTCATTCAGTTGCGCCTCATAGACTCCACATCCAGAGAATTGGGTAATGATCAGTATGGATAAAAACAATTTAAGCTTCATGGAGTCCTTCTTATGCCGAATAGAATCATTGTAATAAGGCTAACAAAAACAAGTGGAATATAACCCATGATCTCAGGTCTGATTGCAAATATTTGCGAAGATTCAAGAATCGTATTTTGGCTGATGAAATATGCTAGACCAACGATCATGCCAAACAAGATTCTAAAACCAGATCCTCTTTTTCTTTGGGAGCCAACAGACATTTGTAATGCCAACAAGGCCAGAATTGGAATAATCAGAAATGAGGCCAACCGATTATGAAAGGCAGTTAAATAGGTTTTGGTTTCAAGATTATTATTATCTAAGTAATCAATGAATCTTGATAATTCAATGACATTTAATTCATCAGAATCAGTAATACTTAAACTCACAAGATCTCTATTCAATTCAGTTCTCTCAATCTGATATCTTGAAAAATTAGACTCAATTCCATTATCTGAAAAGAGTGTTTCTGATAGATTGCTCAATATCCATTGATTGTAATCATCAATTCCAGCAGATGAAGCCTGAGAAATTTTTTGAATAGCAAAATCTTGATCGATCTCAAATATTGTCACTTCTCCAAAACTATTATTCTCTTTTACAAAATTAATATTGATGATCTTGCTATCATCGATCACCCAAAAACCTCCACTGTCTCCAAGTGTTTCAATATTAAATTTATTTTTTGTTCTAAACTGATCTGCATATCTCTCTAGAGGAGATGAGAGGTACTCACCAGATCCACTAAAAATTAATGCCAATAGAGCACCAGAAAAAAATACAGATAAAGAAAGTCTAAAAAAAGAAAACCCTGAGGACATCAGAACAATGAGCTCGCTGTTCTTTCCTAAATTACCAAGGGCCACCAATGATCCAATCAATATAATGATTGGTATAAATCTCATCAATGAACTCGGTAACTTCATGAGTGAGTACTGAATGGCCTCATAAACGCCATAAGATCCAACTCCAATGTCATCGCTCTGACTCACAAAATCAACAAAAAGTGATAGAGATGCAAATACAAAACCAACAATCATGGTTGCTTTAAGAATCGCTAGAAAAAGGTATTTATCAACGATGTTCATCGCCCAATCCTCGAGAGTCGACTCTTGAAGTAAGAATAAATAATCAAGAAAATACCAAAACATGCATGAACCCACCAAATACCAAGTTCTAATGGGCTATCACCCTGTTCAAACCAAACCTTTGCTGCGCCGAGTAAATTGACATAGACAAGGTATATCAACACACCAATCACTAGCCCTCCATATTGACCTTCCCGAGGGGATGATTTGCTCAATGGTACTGCCAGTAGGACTAGAATGATGAGTGCTATAGATGGCGATATTCTCCACTGAATTTCTGACCTTGAAGGAACTGAATCATTAAAAATAAGCTGCATAAAACTTTTTGTTTCATAGCTCTCATCATTGATACCATTGGCATCAAAAAAAAGTGGTAGCCTGTGTTCTGAAAATTTTAAAACTCTAAAATCACTTGTACCAGGAAGTCCTTCGTACCTTTGCCCATTAAAAAAGACAAGGCGGTTTGATTCATTATTTAATGACTGAATTTCTGCGTATTCAGAAGTAATGACACTGACCTTATTATTTGTTTTTTTCTGAAGAAAAACTTTTATAAATCGATTTTTTTCTGCCCTTCCTTGAGCATAAAAAACCGATCCATCCTTTAAGTTAACAAACCTTCCAGGCTCGAAGAACTCGATGCCTACAGAGCGCATTGCTGCCTCTTCTTTTAGCAAGATACTCTGTTTTGCATTGGGTGAAATGACAATAGAGATAAATGCCAGCAAAAAAATCAAAACAATCAGAGGAAATAAGAAAATCCGGTAGATAAAACCATTTCCCTTGCCAGCGACCTGTATTGCTGTCATTTCATGATCTCTATAGAGACGCCCAATGACAATGATTACAGATAAAAAAGTGCTCAGAGGAAGAAGTATTATCAAATATTCAATGGATGAAAGAGCGATGATTGGAAGCAGAGATGATGAAAGAATATCACCAGCTGCAATATCACTTATAACGTCTGCAAACTTATTGGTCATGAGAACAAGCAACAGAACAAGAGTGACACCTAGCCATGTACCAAAAAGCTCCTTCAATATATATTGGCTGATTATTTTATTCACACGAGATACTCTTTAAAAAATTCAATACGTCCATATTTATTAGTTTTAATGACCATATCATTACACTACAATTATGGTCTAGTAATTAGTTTGATTGGTCTACATAGACAGAATGTATAAACCAAATAAATACAGAGGAATTAAAAAATGAAATTCGCAACGAATAATAAAAAGATTAATGAGCTTAAAACTGATTGTTTGATGATTTCAGTCTTTGATGATGGGGAATTAAGAGGAGCTGCTAAGCTAGTCAATAACTCCAATGGAAAATTCATTGAAGACTTTATAAAGAATAAAGACATACAAGGAAAGGTTGGTCAAACAAGGATCATCCCTGTAAACGGAAAATCTTACAAAAGAATTGTTCTTGTTGGATGTGGAAAATTTGAGAATTTCTCACAAAAAAATTACAGAAAGGCTGTGACTTCAGCATTGAAAAAGATTTCTCTGACAAATCATAAAAAAATTGTTTGCTTGATTCATGATGGTGTTGAAAAAATTGATAATCCAAAAAAAGCATACAGATTATCAAGGGTTTTGGCTGAGTCGTGGCATTCGATCAGCTATCAATACACCACAACAAAAGAAAGTAATCTCAAAAAATTAAATCTAGGAAGAATTGAGATCGGAACAAATGGAAAAAAGGCTATAAAAGAACTCAAAATTGGATTGGAACATGGTGATGCAATAGGAAAAGCAACACAGCTGGTGAGACATCTGGGTGACCTTCCGGCAAATATTTGTACACCGAGCTACTTAGCATCTGTTGCAAGAAAGATAGTGAGCAAAAATAAATCAGCAACATTGAAAGTGCTCAATGAAGCTCAAATGAAGAAGCTTGGAATGAATTCATTATTGTCTGTGACAGCTGGTGCTGACGAGCCTGCGAAAATGATTGTTGCTGAGTTTAAGAATGGACAAAAGAGTCAAAAACCTGTCGCCGTGGTCGGCAAAGGGATAACCTTTGATACAGGAGGTATTTCACTGAAACCATCTAATAAAATGGATGAAATGAAATATGATATGTGTGGAGCAGCGACAACGATTGGCCTCTTACAGATGGTCACTGAGCTGAATCTTCCTATCAATGCAATTTTTGTTGTGCCGGCTTGTGAAAATATACCAAGCAGTACAGCAACATTACCTGGTGACGTCATAAAATCAATGTCGGGTACAACGATTGAGGTTTTGAATACAGATGCTGAAGGAAGACTGATTCTTGCAGATGCGCTGACCTATACTCAGAGATATCAGCCTAAACTGATTATAGATATGGCTACATTAACTGGTGCTTGTGTTGTCGCACTTGGAGCCCATCATTCGGGTCTTATGAGTAATTCTGATCAACTAGCTGAAAAGCTATTTCAATGTGGACAGTCCACGGATGATGTTACTTGGAGACTTCCTTTAACAGAAGAGTACGCAAATCAAATTGTCAGTAATTTTGCTGATGTTGCCAATATCAGCACTCGTGGATCAGGAGCTGGGACAATCACAGCAGGTTGCTTTTTGCAAAAATTCGTAGGTGATTATGATTGGGCACATATTGACATAGCAGGTGTGGCATGGGCAGAAGGTGCCAATAAGGGTGCGACTGGAAGACCAATGGGGCTGATGTCAGAATTCCTCATCAACGAATCAAAAACGTAATCATTTTTAAATGAAAAATATCGAAGTCATTTTCCATCACTTTGAAAACGATGACGAAAGAAAGCAGATGAACTATGTTTATCGTTTGATTGAAAAAGGTTACAAAACACGATTCGGAAAAATTTATGTTCATGCATCCAATGAGGAGCAAGCAAAACTCATAGATGACCAACTTTGGACATTTCGACAAGAGAGCTTCATTCCACATTTTAGAATAGGGAATGAACCTCATAATGCACCCATCACAATTGGCTTCGAATCTTATCCAAATGAAAGCTTTGATGTGATAATCAATCTATCCGACCAAGCACAAGACCCAGCACATGAGCCTAAAAAGATTCACGAAATTGTTCCATCTTCAGAAGAAAAAAGAAGTCTGGCCAGAGCAAAGTGGAAAACTTATAAGGATTTAAACTGCAAGATTAAATCGCACAAGGTGAACTGAGTTGGAAAAGACATATAATCCAAAAGAAATAGAAACCAGGATCTATGAATCATGGGAAGACTCAGGATATTTCTCACCGTCAAAGGCAGGTGAATCCTTTTGTATCGTTATCCCACCTCCAAATGTCACTGGAACACTTCATATGGGGCATGCATTTCAAGACACTATCATGGACATCATCATTCGATATGAACGGATGAATGGGAAAAATACTTTATGGCAAGTGGGTACGGATCATGCAGGAATTGCAACTCAAATGGTGGTAGAAAGGCAACTGGAAAAATCGGGAACCTCCAGAGTGAAGCTTGGCAGAGAGGCATTCGAAAAAGAAGTCTGGAAATGGAAGGAAGAGTCAGGCAACACCATTACCAATCAGATGAAAAGATTGGGAGCCTCTACCGATTGGACCAAAGAAAAGTTCACCATGGATGAGAATCTTGTCAGAGGCGTAACAAATGTTTTTATCCAGCTCTATGACGAAGGATTGATTTATAGAGGTAAAAGACTTGTCAATTGGGATCCTGTTTTACAAACGGCTTTATCGGACCTAGAGGTTGCTACGTCAGAGGAGAACGGGTCATTGTGGCATATGAAATATCCGATTAATGATTCTGATGATCATATCGTGGTGGCAACAACAAGGCCAGAGACAATGCTTGGGGATACTGCTGTAGCTGTACACCCTGACGATGATCGTTACAAAAACTTGATTGGCAAAGATGTAATTCTTCCCCTCACAGATAGATTAATTCCAATTATAGCGGATGAGTATGTTGATCGTGATTTTGGAACAGGATGCGTGAAGATAACTCCAGCTCATGACTTCAACGATTTTGAGATTGGAAAAAGACATGACCTTGAGATAATCAGCATACTAGATCAAACCGCTAGGATAAATGAGTCGGCACCATCAAAATATCAAGGTCTTGATCGTTTTGAAGCCAGAAAGATGGTCATAGATGATCTTGATGAACTTGGTCTGATGCATGAAATTGAAGATTACAAACTTACCGTTCCAAGAGGGGATAGAAGTGGAGCAATTCTTGAGCCACTGATTACAAATCAATGGTTTTTAAAAATGGACCCTTTGGCTAAGCCTGCAATCGAAGTGGTCAAGAATGGTCAATTAAAATTCATTCCTGAAAACTGGTCTAAAACATATTTTGAGTGGTTAGAAAATATTCAAGATTGGTGTATCTCAAGACAGCTCTGGTGGGGTCATAGAATTCCAGCTTGGTATGACAATGACGGAAATGTTTATGTCGGAGAGAGCGAAAAAGAGATTCGAGAAAAACACAGCATCGAAAACTCAGTTATATTGACTCAGGATGATGATGTTCTTGATACTTGGTTCTCATCTGCATTATGGCCCTTCTCAAGTCTTGGCTGGCCAGATAAGACATATGACTTAAAAACATTTTACCCAACAAATGTATTGGTTACAGGCTTTGATATCATTTTCTTTTGGGTAGCAAGAATGGTAATGATGGGTCTTAAATTCATGGGAGAGATCCCTTTCAAAGAAATATATATTCATGGTCTGATCAAAGATAAAAATGGCCAAAAAATGTCGAAATCAAAAGGCAATATTTTAGATCCGATTGATTTAATTGATGGCATCAGTCTTGATGAACTTCTAGAGAAAAGAGTGCAAGGTCTCATGCAACCTGAAATGGAAAAAAGAATTATCAAAGATACAAAAAAAGAGTTTCCTGAGGGAATTCCTGATTTTGGTACAGATGCTCTTCGATTTAATTTTGCAATCCAGGCATCTACAGGGAGAGATATACGTCTCGATCTTAAGCGAGTTGAAGGTTATAGAAATTTTTGTAATAAGATTTGGAATGCATCTCGATTTATTAAAATGAATACCAATGATTTTGAATTAACGGATATTCAAAATAACGAGGGACATCCCATTGATCAATGGATCCAGTCAAAGTTTGCATCAACTATTGGTGAGGTAGAAAGACAATTCGGTCAGTATCGTTTTGATCTTGCAGCAACTGCGATGTACGAATTTGTTTGGAATGACTTTTGCGATTGGTATATCGAGTTGTCTAAGACATTGCTTAATGATCCCGAGTCAACTGAATCAGAAAAGGAATATACAAAAAATAATTTAATCAAGATGTTGGATGCAATTCTGAGAATGCTGCATCCGACAATTCCATTTATCACAGAAGAGATATGGCAATCGCTCAGTGAAGAAAATAACAAAAAAAGCATTATGAAGGCTGACTTCCCCTCCTCTGAAAACTGGAAAGGCGATGCTGAAATTGTTGCCAATACTGAATGGCTTAAAAATTTTGTATCCTCTATTCGTCAGATTCGATCTGAAATGAATATTTCACCTAAACAGCCGATTAAAATCATAATAAATGATGCATCTAAGTCAGATATTGAACGATTGGAATCACTTGGTTCTTTCATAATCAATATGGGATCTGTTGAATCAATCACTCATATAGAAGAAACCGATGATTTACCTAAATCAGCCATCGCACTCCTCAAGGAAATGAAAATATATATTCCACTGGAAGGCCTTGTAGATATTCAAGAAGAAAAAGCTAGATTGGAGAAAAAATTATCAAATCTAAATCAAGATCTTAAAACGGTTAATAATAGACTTTCAAATGATACCTTTATTGAGAAAGCGCCTAAGGAAGTCGTTGATGAACTTAGAGAAAAATTCAAAACCTTGTCATCCGATCAAACTCGAATTGAAGAACAAATTAGACTGTTATGAATTCGTTTCTTTTGGAATCATCCAAAGCAAAATAAGACCAGGAATAAATAAAACCAGTAAACCGAGTATTCCAGCTCTTGGTGTGTTGAAAATCATCGATATCCAAGCAAGCAATGCAGGTCCTGCGACGACAGCTGATTTGCCAACAAGATTATAGAAACCAAAAAACTGTGCCTCTTTATCTTTGGGAATAATGCTGCTGAAATAAGCACGACTGACTGCTTGTATACCGCCCATAACTAACCCAACAACGATTGCCATTGCATAAAATTCTGCTGCTGTTGTGATTCTACTGGCAAAAATCGATATCAATATATAGATGAGAATTCCAATGGTAAGTATCTTCTTAAAACCAAGCCTATCTGCGAAGTATCCAAAAATAAGCGTTGATGGAAAACCAACAAATTGAGTCAAAATCAGTGCAGTGATCATGGATGATGCTTCCAATCCTATGTCAGAGCCATAAGCAGTAGCCATCCTTACAATTGTGTCAATACCATCCATATAAAACCAATAAGCCAGGAGAAAAATCGCGACATTCTTATACTTCCTGACTTCAGATAATGTCTGATAAACCTCATTAAATGACTGTTTCAATGCTTGAGTAAATCGTGGATTTTTTCCTTCAGAATCTTGTTCTTTTACATTTCTTAGAAGAGGAAAGCTGAAAAATGCCCACCAAACTGCAACCATAAAAAAAGAAAGCAAGACAGCATTGGATTGGCTTTTTATTCCAAAAAGTTCAGGATTTAAAAACATGATGACATTGATGAGAAAGAGCAATCCTCCGCCCAAATAGCCCAAAGAATATCCCAGCGCTGAGACACGATTTCTATTGTTATTATCAGAAACTGAAACAATCAATGAATCATAGAAAACATTCCCTCCTGAAAATCCTACAGCCGCGATTGCATATAGAAGAGCTGCAAGCATCCACTCACCCTGAGGTATAAAATAAAATGATGCTGTACAAAGAATCCCGATGCTAGCAAATAAGACTAGCAGTTTTTTCCTCTTGGTACCTATGTCTGCATATGCGCCCAAGATGGGCGCCAGAAGAACAACAATCAAACCAGATAGTGAATTGGCATACCCAACCATTGCAGTGCTTTCTAAATTTGATAAATCACTCGCCCAATAAGATTTATAAAATATCGGAAAAAAACCTGCCATCACTGTGGTTGCAAATGCTGAATTTGCCCAATCATAGAGAGCCCATGAGATAGCGTCTTTTTTATATTTTTTAAAAATCATTATTCTAGAAAATCATTTGCCAATTGTAGATCTTCCCATACTTTGTGTTTTTGAGAAGGGCTTCTCAAGAGATAAGCTGGGTGATATATCACCAAAGTAGGAATCTCATTGGATCCAAATCCATGAATTTTTCCCCTTAATTTTCCCATTGGCAAATCTGTACCCAGAAGAGAATGGGCGGCAATCCTTCCAACTGCAATTATGATTTTTGGCTCAACCAGATCAATTTGTTTTTCTAGGTAAGCAAAACATTGATCTACTTCTGTGGATTTGGGGTCACGATTATCTGGCGGTCTGCATTTGAGAATATTGGCAATGAAAACTTCATCTCTTGATAAGCCCAGTGAAAAAATGACTTCGGTCAATAAACGCCCTGCTCTACCTACAAATGGTTTGCCTTGAAGATCTTCATCCTTGCCAGGTGCCTCTCCAACAAAAAACCAATCAGCGTTTCTATTTCCATCACCAAAAACAGTATTATTTCGGGCTTTGTGCAGTGAACATTTTTTACAATTAGCTACCTGAGATTCAATCTTTGGCCAATCATTTTCATGATTCTGATCCAGAACTTTGGGTTTACTTCTCAATTGATATGTATCAATCCCCAGTGATTGAAACAGCTTGATCCCCTTAGACATAAACTACTCTGAGGCTTTGCTTTCTTTTTTACCGATCTGATTCCTGAAAACTTCCAAAAATGCAAAAAATAGTCCAGAAACAAGGTAGATAATAGACAGCAGACTGAGAACATTTGGTGCATCCATGATAATCAATATGAATATTAGCGGGATCAATAATGCTCCATTAAATGGCATCCTATTGAGTGCTCTGAGATCCTTAAAACTGTTGTATTTAATCTTTGAGACCATGAGTATTGATGCCAATAGATAAAATATTGCAATCACGATCAGGGCATTCAAATCATCAAATGAATGAATCACACATTGCCAAAGCAATACTGTGACCAATGTCGCAGAGGCTGGTGATGGCAATCCCAAGAAATAATTCTCAGATTTAAGAACAAGATGGTTATTGAATCTAGCAAGCCTCAGTGCTGTTGTTGCTATATAGAAAAACGATAGAAGCCATATAAATTTGATATCGATTTCTGAAATGAAGTTACTTGTTGCCCAAGAATAAAACAATATCGACGGTGCAACACCAAAGGATATCAGATCACAAAGACTGTCATAATCTTTGCCAAAATCAGAAACTGCATTCGTGGCTCTTGCAACCTTTCCATCTAAACCATCTAAAAAAACAGCCACAATGATAGAAATGATCGCCATCTCATACTGTCCATCAATCGAGCAGAAGACTGAAAAACATCCCGCAAATAGATTTGCAGAGGTAAATATATTGGGCAAAATAAATATGCCTTTCTTTAAGTTTACCTTCTCTCTGTTTTTCTCTTTTCTCAAGACCATCGCGACATTATAAATAAATCACAGAACATGTAAAAATTGGATTTCTTAAAACTATAAACAATATATCTGATGTTTTGGTGCATTTAGTTGGGATTTTACTTACTATTTCATTATGAAATTATCGAATTACCCTATTAAAACATTCAAAGATGCTCCATCTGACGCTGAGCTGATCTCGCATCAACTCATGTTGCGAACAGGACTGATTAAAAAATTGGCCTCAGGAATATTCACTTGGATGCCACTCGGGTTAAAAGTTTTAAGAAAGATTGAACAAACCGTTAGAGAAGAAATGGATAATTCGGGTGCTTTTGAAGTCCTCATGCCAACCATCCAACCTTCAGAGCTATGGCAGGAGACTAAGCGATGGGATGATTATGGAGATCTGCTTCTACAAATACATGATCGTCACGATCGTTTGTTCTGCTATGGTCCCACGCATGAAGAGGTCATCACTGATATTCTCAGAAAAAGTGTAAAAAGCTACAAACAGTTACCTGTTAACTTCTATCAGATACAAACAAAATTCAGAGACGAGATTCGGCCTCGATTTGGTGTCATGAGGGCGCGTGAATTTCTAATGAAAGATGCTTACTCCTTTCATTTGAACCAAGAATCTCTTGAAGAAGAGTATAATAAAATGGATCAAACTTATGAAAAGATCTTCACAAAACTGGAGCTTGATTTTAGAAAAGTTCAAGCCACCAGTGGAGAGATTGGCGGCTCAGTCTC
>Ga0208127_1000788_pt1 | contig 16243 bp, 12 predicted proteins | sample ETNtaG_6_FD_185751 | JGI IMG/M metagenome (GOLD analysis project Ga0208127, IMG submission 185751) | Marine microbial and viral communities from oxygen minimum zone, Eastern Pacific Ocean - ETNP201306SV45 (SPAdes) (version 2) | ecosystem: Environmental > Aquatic > Marine > Oceanic ...
ACTAGGATTTCCTGTATTAATTCATTCTGGTGAACCTATTGCTTTTTTTGATGATATAGATAAATTTAATGAGAGATGGCTTCACGCTAGACAAAGACCTAGTAGTTTTAGACCTTCCGATAAATATCCATCATTTGATGAAGTAATGTCTGAACAATATAATATGTTCAAAAAGAACCCAAATACAATTTTTATTAATGCACATCTTGGATGGTATGGAAACAATCTTGAAAAACTTGATTATCAATTAAATGATTTACCAAATGTATATACTGAGTTTGGTGCTGTTATAAATGAATTAGGAAGACAACCAGTTTCAGCAAGAAAATTTTTTATTGAACATCAAGACAGGATTTTATTTGGAAAAGATAACTATAACAAGGAAGAATACTACCTCTATTTTCAGGTTTTAGAAACAAATGATGAATACATTGAATATTTTAGAAAAAGACACGGTTTATGGAGATTGTATGGTTTAAATCTTCCAGATTCAATATTAAAGAAAGTTTACCATGAAAATGCTTTAAAAATTTTTCCATCAATAAATTCAAATCTTTTTAAATAATTATATATTTGGCGCATGTTAATTGGAATTCCAAAAGAAATTAAAGAAAGTGAACATAGAGTTGGTATGACTCCATCTGGCGTTCAATCATTAATTAAAAATGGTCATACTGTATATGTACAAAACAATGCAGGAAATGGTAGCGGCTACTCTGATAAAGACTACCTCGCAGTTGGAGCAGAAATTTTAAAAACAATTGAAGAAGTATATGATATTTCTGAAATGATTATTAAAGTAAAAGAACCTTTAAAAAAGGAGTATTCACTTATAAAAGAAGGGCAAATTATTTATACATTTTTTCATTTTGCATCTTCTATAGAATTAACAAATGCAATGATTAAAAGCAAATCTATATGTATTGCATATGAGACTGTTGAAAATTCTGATAAATCATTACCGTTGCTAACTCCGATGTCTGAAGTTGCCGGTAGAATGGCTGCTCAACAAGGAGCTAAATTTCTTGAAAAACATCAAAAAGGTTGTGGTATTTTATTAGGTGGTGTTCCTGGTGTTAGCCCCGCTAAAGCTGTCGTAATTGGAGGTGGTGTAGTAGGAACCCAATCTGCAAAGATGTTAGCTGGATTAGGTGCAGATGTTACAATTTTAGATATTAATATTGATAGACTAAGAGAACTAGATGATATAATGCCAAAAAATGTTAAAACAAAGTTTTCAAATCAATACAATATTAAAGAAACAATTGGAAAAGCTCATTTAGTTATAGGAGCAGTTTTATTGCCTGGTGCTAAAGCTCCAAATCTAATAACTAAAGATATGTTGAAAGATTTATCTAAGGGAACTGTTCTTGTTGATGTAGCTGTTGATCAAGGTGGATGTTTTGAAACGACAAAACCAACCACTCACAACTCCCCTACTTATATAATTGATGATGTTTTACATTATTCTGTTGCAAATATGCCTGGTGCTGTTCCAATGACATCTACCGAAGCATTAACTAATGCTACTATTGGTTATGCTATTGAGTTAGCCAATAAGGGATGGAAGAAAGCTTGTTTAGATAATGAACCCTTAAAAAAGGGATTAAATATAATTAATGGAGAAATAGTCTACAAAGCTGTAGCTGATGCTTTTGATTTAAACTACACTGAACTTAATTTGTAATCATGCCTAATATCCCATCTGTTGATTTAAATAATTTTCTTTCAGATGATCAATCATTAAAAAATAACTTTGTCAAAAAATTAGGTAAAGCATATCAAGAAATTGGATTTGTAGCCCTCAAAGGCCATTTTTTAAAGGATTCGGATATAAAGAATATATACAAGTACATAAAAGCCTTTTTTGATCTCTCTGATGATATTAAAAGAAAGTATGAATTAGAAGGTTTCTCAGGACAAAGAGGTTATACTTCTTTTGGGAAGGAACATGCTAAAGGAAAAGAACATGGAGACTTAAAAGAATTTTGGCATTTTGGGCAATATTTAGATGATGAAGAGTATTCTCAATTTAGTTATCCTAAAAACCTTTATGTTCAAGAAATTCCTGAATTTAATGAAATAGGTAAAACTGTTTTTAAAGCATTAGAAAAAACAGCCATATATGTATTAAGAGCTATTTCGTTGTATTTAGAGCTAGATGAAGATCATTTTGATAAATATGTAAAAAAGGGTAATAGTATTTTAAGACCAATTCACTATCCTCCTATCAAAACTAAACCGAAAGGAGCTGAAAGAGCTGCTGCGCACGGTGATATTAATCTAATCACACTTTTAATGGGAGCTCATGGAAAAGGATTACAGGTTTTAACCAATGATGGAGAATGGATTGATGCTATTGCTGAAAAAGATGAAATTGTTATTAATGTTGGAGATATGCTTTCAAGATATACCAACAATAAATTGAAATCTACTATTCATAAGGTTATTAATCCTCCAAAGGAATTATGGAAAAAATCAAGATATTCTATTCCTTTCTTTCTTCATCCTATTGGAACTATGAAACTAAATGTGTTAGATTCATGCATTGATGATAAAAACCCTAAGAAGTACGATGATATTACTGCTCACGACTTCTTAATTCAAAGATTAAAAGACATAGGAGTTTTATAATGAAAAAATTCAATTCTCTTGATGATTTAAGTTCACTTATTCCTAAAGACTATAAGTCGATTCCACAAGTCGAAGTTGAGTCAAATACACCTAAACAACATTTAGAAGCTCATTATTCTGTCAAGGGAAGAGCTGGAACACCTGTAATTATTATAAAAGGATTTAATGGAGTTAATAAAGATGAACTAAAAAAATTGTCAAAGTCAATCAAAAATAGACTTGGAATTGGGGGAAGTATTAAGAATAATGAGGTTTACTTCCAAGGCAATAAAAGAGATCAAATTATTTCAATTTTAAAATCACAGGGCCATACTGTGAAGAGAATCGGAGGTTAATTACTAACCATCATGTTCACCAATTGGTGAATTACTAAATACTAAATAAGCAAAAATCCCAGTAGACAAAAGCATACATATCCAGTATAATGCATCATTATCGGAGGTTAGACCCACTATGTCAAGAGTAGCTTCAGCTATCATAAAACCAATAAATGCCTTTACTCTATTAGAATGAAACAAGGCTGAAACTCTTTTGTAGTAAGTTGCAAGAGAAAACCATATTACTGGAATTAAAGAAAGAACAATTGAAATGATCCAAATAGCTGATATATTTTCTGATAGCCATTCCATTGGTCCGATTTCCATCATTTCCTCAGCAATCTTTCTGCCTGCCTCCTCACCTATTGCATTACTTTCAGCAATACTCATTCCGTCAGCATTTGAAAAATCAAAACCATCCATATAATTGAATACTGTGGATGAAATCCATGCAATACATAGTCCAATAAAAGGAATAGATAAAACAATGGTAAACAATGTTCTTAGAATAAAACTAGAACCATTGATTGTACCTTTGAATTGAAAAAATTTTTTCATAAAATAATAATTAAGGTCTTATCTTAAATTTACTTATAATTAATTCCATTTAATAGTCTTAAGTCCTTTATTTTTTAAAAAGTTATTGCACTTAAGAAAATGTTTATTACCAAACCAAAAACCTTTATTAGCGCTTAATGGAGAAGGATGACCACTTTTTAATATTAAATGATCATTTTCAAAAATATATTTTTCTTTATTTTTAGCATAATTTCCCCATAACATAAAAACAAGATTTTTCTTTTCTTTTGAAATTAAACTAATAACATTTTCAGTAAACTTCTCCCACCCAATATGTTTATGAGATCCAGGAAATTTTCTTCTTACTGTTAATATTGAATTTAGTAATAAAACCCCTTGATTTGACCAATCACTTAAATCACTATCCTTTCTTTCAGAATCAGTAAAATTTTCATTTAATTCTTTAAAAATATTATTAAGTGAGGGAGGATTTTCAATATCTCTATTTACAGAAAAACACAATCCATTTGCTTGTTTTTCACCATGATAAGGATCTTGACCAATTATAACAACTTTTAACTCTTTAAAAGAGCATTCATCAAAGGCTTTAAATATGTTTTTTCCTTGTGGATAACATATAAAATTTGAGTATTCTTCCTTTGTTTTTCTTATTATTTCAGTAAAATAATCTGATTTAAATTCATTTTCTAAAATTTTTTTCCAAGAATCAGAAATTTTAACACTCAAGATTTTTGAAATTTTGATACAATTAATGATACCATTGCATCCCCAGTTACATTAACAACTGTTCTAAACATGTCTAAAGGTCTATCTACTGCAAAAATTAATGCCAATCCCGCTTCTGGTATTCCTGCTTGTGCTAGAACAATTACCAAAACTATTATTCCTGCACTTGGAACAGCTGCTGCACCAATAGAAGCTAGAGTTGCTGTAGAAATTATTCCTAATTGATCGACTAAACTTAAATCTAGACCAAATGCTTGAGCAATAAATACAGCTGCAACTGCTTGATATACTGCAGTACCGTCCATATTAATAGTAGCACCTATTGGTAAAACAAAGCTAGATACCTCTTTTTTTACACCTAAATGATTTTCAACTCTATCCATGGTAACTGGAAGAGTTGCAGCACTTGAACTGGTAGAAAAAGCTACTAATTGAGCAGGTAAAATCCCATCGATAAAATCTTTTAAATTTCGTCTTAGAAAAATTTTTACAAATAATAAGTAGACGAAGATTACAATAAAAAGTCCAACTAATAATGTTACAGAGTATAATAATAAGCTTTTTAATAAATCAATATTTGGAGCTTCAACAATCAATGAGGCAAGTAATGCAAATACACCGTATGGTGCACATGACATAATTATGTCTATTATTTTTAAAATAACATCATTTAATGAATCAAAAAATCTTTTAACTGGTTTTGCCTTTTCAGAGGGTATTAATATCATGGAGATGCCAAATAATATTGAGAAAAATATTACTTGAAGCATATTTTTATTGTCGGATGCAGCTCCTAAAAAATTTGATGGAACTAAATCAACAAGTGGTTGAAGCGGCCCAGAATCCTTCTTCTCTTTTGCAATTTCTCTTTTTTCATCAGCATCTGTAGAATATGCATTAATTAATTCTGTTCTAGTCTCATCACTTATTGATTCTCCAGGTTTCATTGTGTTAACAACCAATAAACCAATACTAACAGCTATAACAGTTGTAGTTAGGTATGTAGTAATTGTTAGACCTCCCATTGAAGATAATTTTGATATATCTTTTAAATCAGATATACCTTTTATTAATGAGGCAAGAATTAATGGAATTGCTATTAATTTTAAAGAATTAATGAAGATAGTTCCGAATGGTTTGATCCAATTGGTTATAAATATACTTCCACCATTGAATGAACTAAATAATAAGCCTAAAATAACACCTAAAAACATACCAATGATTATTTTCCAGTGTAATGAAATTTTTTTCATAGTTTTTTTGAATTATTAATAAGAATCATATCCAAGATCACAAGTGAAGCCATAGCTTCAACTATTGGCACTGCCCTAGGAACTACACACGGATCATGTCTGCCTTTTCCTGAAATACTTGTTTCTTTCCCTTTATTGTCAATAGTTCTCTGATCTTTCATTATAGTTGCGACAGGCTTAAATGCTACATTGAAATATATATCCATCCCATTGCTTATACCGCCTTGAATACCTCCAGAGTAATTAGTTTTTGTTGATTCGTCAGCTTCATATTGGTCATTATGTTCACTTCCTTTCATCTTTACACCAGCAAATCCACTTCCATATTCAAAACCTTTGACAGCATTAATTGACAACATTGCCTTTCCTAGTTCAGCATGTAATTTATCAAATACCGGTTCACCAATTCCAACAGGAACATTCTTGATAATACATGAAACGACACCACCAATGGTGTCACCTTCTTTTCGGACTGATTTGATTAAATTTTCCATTTCCTCAGCCTTTTTTAAATCAGGGCATCTCACAGGGTTTTTTTCAATATTTTCAAAATTAACTTTTGAAAAATCAGAGGAAATACTTACATCCCCTACCCTTGAAACAAATGCTTTAAAAGAAATATCATTTAAAATTTGTTTAGCAATTGATCCAGCAACAACTCTACATGCTGTTTCTCTAGCTGAACTTCTTCCTCCTCCTCTATAATCTCTAATTCCATATTTTTTTTGATAAACAAAATCAGCATGAGAAGGTCTAAAAATATTTTTTATATGATCATAATCTTTTGATTTTTGATCTTTATTTACAATTATAAAACCAATAGGAGTTCCAGTAGTTTTACCTTCAAATATTCCAGACAAAAATTCTACTTTATCACTTTCTTTCCTTTGAGTTACAATTTTAGATTGTCCTGGTTTACGTCTATCAAGATCAAACTGAACAATAGATAAATCAATATCTTTATTTGCAGGACATCCATCAATAATACCGCCTATTGCTTTACCATGTGATTCTCCAAAAGTTGTAAGTGTGAAAATTTTTCCAAATTTATTACTCATAATCCATACAAAAATAAGTTAAAAATTAAGATAACTGTAAAGAGGATAAATTTACTTCCAGTTTTTTAACTTACTTGATTTTCCAATTCCAGGATTAAAACTATTAGTTGGATCTAATTCCTTATAAAAATTATATAACGATTCTTTCGCAACATATTCATGTCCTACATTATGCTCAGCTGGATATTCAGCACCTCTTGAATCATAATATTTTAGAAGTTTATTTAGAAGTTTTTTGCTATCAACTCCATTTTTAACTATGTAGTTTTGATGTAAAACATGACAGAACAAATGTCCATAATATAATTTGAGTTCAATTAAATCATCAATTTCTTTAGGAAGTATTTCAAACCAATTCTTCTCATTTCTAGGTAATGCAATATCCATTGAAAAAGCTTCTTCGTTCTTTTTATTATTTAAAGCTTGGTATCTACCAAATGCACTTGCTGAAACGAATCTATGTAACATAGCTTTTTTTGATTCTTTACTATTACATTTAAAATAATTTCCATCATTTTCTTTGAAGAATGACTCAAAATAAGACTCAGCTTCATCAATTCCTTCATCGGTCATTTCTATTATCCAGTGATGCTCATAAGAATCTCTAAATTCTTCCATTTTTTTTGGTAAGTGATTTGGCCAAAAATTACTTAAAAACTGCATGATTCTGTCTGATAATTTATTGGGAAGAAAACTCATTTTTTTTGATAATAAATCAACTTTTCTCTTAATTTCAAATAACGTAGGAAGAAAATTTGTACCAAGCTTTTCGATAACTAAAAAATTATCTTTACTATATTTTCTTGCCGCATCGTAGCATTCTCTATGTAAATAATCCCCTAATCTAGGAAGGGCCTTAAAATTTGAAAGAATATGTCTTCTTATTTTCCAAAAAACATCAACATCGTTAGTGCCTAAATAAAATACTTGACTCTTTTTTGGTTTTGGATATGTATCCAATCTTAAAGCAAAAACCGCAACTTTACCAGAACTTCCAGACGCACCATACAATAAACGACTATCTGAGTTATATCTAGATGGTCTATCAGAATTAATATTTCGGACAATTTCAGAATATTTATTATCAGATGCTAGTTTATCTGAGTTAATAATGTCAGTGTTAGTGTAATTCTTATCTTCTAAATTTTGTAAAATTTCTTCAGGTTTTGAACCTAATTCTAAATCAAGTTCGTTTATTAATTCTAGTTCTCCATTTTTATTTACTTGAGCGTATAGTGCTAATTGAGTAAATGCTGGACCTCTTTGAACTAGAGAGCCTCCTGAATTGTTACATACACCACCAACAATAGAAGCACCTATTGAAGTAGATCCTATTACAGAATGTGGATCTCTATCGTATTTTTCCAATTTCTTTTCTAAATCATATAATGTACTTCCAGCTAATCCTATTATTTGTTTACCATTATTAATTATATGAATATCATTAATTCTTGTTGTATTAATTATAATAATTTGACGATCATAATCATTACCATCAGGTGTTGATCCTCCAGTTAATCCTGTATTTGCTGCTTGCATCAATATAATTAATTCATTCTCTAAACATATTTTTAAAATTTTCCATATCTCGATTAATTTTCCAGGTTTTACAACAGCGAGTGCATTTCCATCTCCATATCTCCATCCTTTGGAAAATGGTTCTTTTTCCCATTCTGAAGTAATTATATTGTTATCTCCAACAATGTTTTTTAATTCAAAAATTAGTTTGGATTTATCTTTCATAAGTTTACAATTAAAGTTATTACTTTTGACCAAGTATTCCTAAATTTGCCACTTATGAGAAAGTTAATTCTTTTATTGTTTTTAATAACATCTTGTAGCACTAATGATGTCAAAATAACTGCTAATTCTGATTTTGATAATGATGGTAAAGTTTTTTTAGTTCAATACAAAGAAAACAGACCTGTTTTAAAAGATTCAACATACATTGTTAACGGAAAGTTTTCTTTCTTAGACACTATCTCATATCCTGAAATGCATTATTTATTTTTTAAAGATATAATTGGAAACATACCTTTCATTTTAGAACCTGGCGAAATTATGCTGAATATCTATAAAGATTCATTATCAAGCTCAAAAGTTTCTGGAACTAAATCAAATGATGATTTTAAAAGATATAAGAATGAAACTCTAGTCTACACTAATGAATTATCTAAGATTGATGAGGAAATAAATGTTGCTTTATCATCTTCAGATTCACTTCTCGTTTCTGATCTTGAGTCTCAATTTATTAATGTAAGAGAGAAATTAACTGATTATGAGTTTGATTTTATTAACCAAAATAATGATTCCTATATTTCTTCCTTAATCCTTAGGCGTATGATCTTTGAAAGATCAATAGACTATAATTTAGCTGACTCTTTGTTAAATAATTTTTCTGATTTAATTAAAAGAACAAGTTCATCAATTGAGATCAAAAAAATTATTGATAATTATAAGCTAACAAACTCTGAATCACCTCGGATTGGTTCTTTTGCTCCAAAATTTTCAGGCCCTGGTTTAAATGGAGAAACAATATCTTTAAACTCAATAGATTCAAAATATATTCTTTTGGAATTTTGGGCTTCTTGGTGTGCTCCGTGTAGAGTTTCAAATCCTGGTTTAGCGGAAACGATGGCAAAATATGATCAAAGTGACTTTGTGATAGTAGGAGTTTCATTGGATAATAATGAAGCTTCATGGAAAAAAGCAATTGAGGAAGATGGTATTGAAAATTGGATTCATATTTCTAGTTTAAAATATTTTAATGATCCAATATCTAAATTATATAATGTTGCTTCAGAGGGAGTTCCAACTTCATTTCTCATTGATCCTGAAAGAAAAATTATTGCAAAAAATCTTTACAGTGATGAATTAGAATTTGTATTGAATGCTTCTTTAAATAATAATTAAAGAAATTGTGGTTTTGTCTCTGTTTTTCAAGCTAATTAAAAGCCTTCCTTTAAGTATTGTGTATGTAATTTCAGATATTTTAAATTTTCTGATCTATCGTGTTTTTAAGTACAGAGTAGATCTTGTAACCAAAAATCTCAAAAGAAGTAATTTAAATTTAGAACCCTATCAAATAAACATAATTACCAAAAAATTTTATAGATATTTTACTGATCTATATTTGGAATCAATTAAAATGGATTCTTTTTCAAAAAGTGATTTTGATAATAAATTTAATGTCAAAAATGTTGAACTATTAAATAAGTTTTATAATCAAGGTAAGAGTGTTGTTTTTATGTGTTCACATTATTCAGGATATGAATGGTGTACAAGTCTTCCCTACTATATTAAACACAAATTTTCGGCAGTATATACGCCAATAAAAAATAAATCAGTTAATGATTTTATGTATAACTCTAGATCTAGACATGGTTTAGAATTAATTTCTAGATATGATGCTATTAAAGAAATTCATAAAAGAGAATCTGAATCAAAGACACCTTACCTTTATGGATTAGTTGCCGACCAATCTCCTCAGTTGAGAACAAAAAGTTATTGGAGTAAATTTTTAGGAGTTAAAGTACCAGTCTTTACTGGTTCCGAAAGAATAGCAAAAAAATATAATCTTCCTGTTGTTTATGGTAGAATGAAGAAATTAAAAAGAGGATATTATTCTGTTGAATTTCAACTTATTACAGAAAACCCAAATGATTATGATGATTATGAAATAACTGAAAAATATTTAAGATTAGTAGAAAATCAATTACACGAAGATCCTCACCCATATTTATGGACTCATAATAGATTCAAACACTCGGGAAAAGCTCCAAAAGATTAAGAAGCAATTTCTTTAATTAAAGTTTTTATTTCTGAGATTAGGTTATTTGATTTTTCTTCACTTTTAGCCTCACTGTAGATTCTTATAATTGGTTCAGTATTAGATTTTCTTAACTGAACCCAACTATCAATAAAATCTATTCTGACTCCATCAACTAAATCTATTTTTTCGTTTTTATATTCCTCGGCAATTTGATTTAATATTTTGTCAACATTAATGGAGCTAGATAGATTAATTTTTTCTTTCACCATATAATATTTTGGATAAGTATTTAAAAGATTACTTGCACTTAAATCTCTTTCACAATAGAGTGATAAAAACAATCCTATTCCAACTATTGCATCCCTACCGTAGTGACTTTCAGGGTAAATTACGCCTCCATTTCCTTCGCCACCAATTATGGCATTAACTTCTTTCATTTTTTCAATAACATTTACTTCACCTACTGCACTATAATAATGAGTTTGATTATATTCTAATGTGATATCATTTAAAGCTCTTGATGAAGACAAATTTGAAACCGTATTTCCTGGTGTTTTACTTAGAACATAATCAGAACAAGCTACTAGAGTGTTCTCTTCTCCAAAAAGCTCTCCATTCTCGCACATAAATACTAAACGGTCAACATCAGGGTCAACTGCTATTCCCATATCAGCACCTGTTTCTATAACTTTATTTGACAAATCTTTTAGGTTATTTTTTAATGGTTCTGGATTGTGGGGAAAATTACCATTAGGTTGACAGTAAAGTTTAATCACTTCGATATCTAATTTATTTAAAAAGTCAGGTACAATTATTCCACCTGTTGAATTAACAGCATCAACTACAATTTTAAGTTTTTTTGCTTTTATTTTTTCAGCATTAACAAGATTTAAATTCAATACAGAATCAATGTGTTGATTCATAGATTGATTTTCTTTAGTTAGTGTACCTAGGTCTTCTACTTGAGAAAATGTGAAGTTTTTATTTTCTGAAAAATCTACAATTAATTTTCCTTCATGTGAATTTAAAAACTCACCATTTTCGTTTAATAATTTAAGAGCATTCCATTGTGTTGGATTATGACTTGCGGTTATGATAATTCCACCATCAGCATTATGTTTTTTAACCATTAACTCCACTGTTGGTGTAGTTGAAAGTCCCAGATCAACGATATCTATTCCCATTGATATCAAAGAAAATTGAACAAGATTTTGAATCATCTCTCCTGAAATTCTGGCATCTCTACCTATTATTACCTTATGTTTTGAGTTAGGATTTTTATTTATTAACCATTGACCATAGGCGCATCCAAAATTTACTGCATCTATAGGTGTTAAATTATCTCCATGAACCCCGCCAATAGTTCCTCTAATTCCAGATATTGATTTAATTAAAGTCATATGCAAATATACACTCTGATTATTATATATTTACTCTTATGATAAATAATAGTTATCAATATATCTTCTTTTTATTCTTATTAGTTATTTCATGTGATAAGAATAAATTTTACAATGATTATGCTATTGTTTCTGCAAAAAAAGAGGCAACTCTTGCAGGAATTGAAATATTAGAAATGGGTGGAAATGCTTTTGATGCAATGATCGCAGTTGATCTAGCTCTTTCTGTTGTTTATCCAAATGCAGGGAATTTAGGAGGTGGAGGATTTTTAGTCTACAGAGATTTTAATGGTAATACCGGTTCATTAGATTTTCGTGAAAAAGCACCATTGAAAGCAAGTAAAAACATGTATCTGGACCAAAATAATAGTGTAATTCCAAATCTTAGTAGAGAAGGTTCTCTTTCAATAGGTGTTCCAGGAACCCCAGCTGGTCTTAATGAAGTTTATAAAAAGTTTGGTTCTTTACCTCTAGATTCAATATTTAAGCCCGCTTTGATGCTAGCTAAGAATGGATTTAAATTAACTAAAAAACAAGCTTCATTATTTAATTCTTCAAAAAATAAAATCTTACAACTTAACGATCAAATAGAACTATTTGATTATGATTTTCATGAAGGTTTTGTATTTAAAAACCCTCAACTATACAATACTTTAAAGATACTTCTCGAAAATGGTTTTAAATCATTTTATAATGGTGAACTCGCTGATAATGCTGTAGAGTATATCCAATCTAAGGGAGGAATTATATCAACTGAGGATATGATTAAATATACGCCAATATGGAGGGATCCTTTTATTTTTAATTACAATGACTTGAAAGTAATAACAATGGGATTACCATCTAGTGGAGGAATTGTTCTATCGCAAATTTTAAAAAGTTTAAAATTTTTAGACACTGATGAAATCACTAATTCAGAATATCAATATGTTAAATCTTTGGTTGAATTAGAAAAATTGTCTTACGCTGACAGAAGTTACTATTTAGGTGATCCAGACTTTATAAAACAATATTTTATTGATTCAATTGTTTCACATAAATATTTAAAAAAAAGATTTAGTGAAATAAACTTTATTAAACCAAAGAAATCTTCAGAAATTAAACATGGTGACATCAAATTATATGAATCCAAAGAAACTACCCACTACTCTATTACAGATTCATTTGGAAATGCGGTTTCAGTAACTACAACATTAAATTCAAACTTTGGTTCTAAGTTAATTTCACCAACATTAGGATATTTTTATAATAATGAGATGGATGATTTTTCAATTAAACCAGGCGTTCCAAATATATATGGTCTTATTGGAGGAATTAATAATTCAATTTCTCCTGAAAAAAGAATGCTTAGTTCTATGACACCTACAATCATTGAAAAAAACAATGAGTTATTTATGATTCTTGGTAGTCCTGGAGGTCCAACAATAATAACATCAGTTTTACAAACAATTTTAAATGTATCAATGTTTAATATGTCAATTCAAAATGCCGTTAATAAATCTAGATTTCATCACTTATGGTTACCAGATAAAATTTATTATGAGTCAAATGCTTTTTCTAATAAAGTTCTTGATTCATTAAAAAACGACGGCTATATATTTAACAATAAACCTTCATCAATTGGAAGAGTCGATGCAATTTTAATCAAAAACAATAAAATATATACTGCTGCTGATCCTAGAGGAGATGATTACGCAGACGGTAAATAATATAATTTAATTCATATATTAGAAGATTATCAAATTTTGAATGGAAGATTATATTTCAATTGAGGGCTGTAAAGTTCATAACCTAAAAAATATTAACCTCAAAATTCCAAGAAATAATTTAATTGTTATTACCGGACTTTCAGGAAGCGGTAAATCATCCCTTGCTTTTGACACAATCTATGCTGAAGCTCAAAGAAGGTATATAGAAACCTTTTCAGTATACGCTAGACAGTTTATTGGTGAGTTAAAAAGACCTAATGTTGATAAAATTGATGGATTATCCCCTGTTATTGCCATTGAACAAAAAACTACAACAAAAAACCCCAGATCAACAGTTGGGACAATTACAGAAATTTATGATTTTCTAAGATTATTATATGCAAGAGCATCTGATGCTCATAGTTATATAACAGGAAATAAAATGATAAGATATACTGATTCTGAAATATTTGAATTGATTAAATCAAAGTATTTTGAAAAAAGAATTAAAATTTTATCACCAGTTATTAAATCTAGAAAAGGTCATTATAGAGATTTATTCGCTAGTGTTAAGAAACAAGGGTTTGATAAAGTCAGAGTTGATGATGTTATAATTGATATTGAAAATGGGATGGAACTCGACAGATATAAAATTCATACAATAGAAATTTTAGTGGATAATTTTACACTTAAAAATGATAACAACTCGGATGAAAGACTAAAAAACAGTCTTAATATCGCATTATCTAATGGAAATAACTCAATTCTAATTATTGATGAAAATGAAATACCATCATATTACAGTAAAAATTTAATATGTCCTGAATCTGGCATTTCATATGAAATTCCAGAACCAAATTCCTTCTCTTTTAATTCTCCATACGGAATGTGTAAAAATTGCAAAGGTTTAGGATTCTTAAATGAAGTTGACATAAATACATTAATTCCAGACAAAAATATTTCAATATTTTCAGGAGGTATTACAGCTGTAGGATCATATAAAAATAATTGGATGTTTAACCAATTAAAAAATATTTCAAGTAAATATAATTTCGATATAAAAGATCCAATTAAAAAAATTCCAAAAAAAGCTCTTGATATTATTTTATTTGGAGGTAAAGAGAAATTTGAAATAATCTCAAAATCACTAGGGTTAACAAGGACTTATAGTATTGATTTTGAAGGTATAGTAAGTTTTATTGAAAATCAATATTCTTTTTCCGAAAGTAAAAAATTAAAATCTTGGGCAAAAAATTATATGATAAAGTCTACTTGTGATGTATGTAATGGAAAAAGATTGAAGAAAGAAGCTTTGAATTTTAAAATATTAGATAAAAGTATTTCAGATTTAACTGAAATGAGTTTTATAAAATTAAACGAATGGATAATTAATCTTGATAAAAAACTAGACTCAAAAAAATTAGCAATATCTAAACAGATCATAAAAGAAATTTCAAAAAGAATTAATTTTATTTTAGATGTTGGTTTAGATTATTTAACTCTTAATAGAGAAACAAAAACACTTTCCGGGGGTGAATCTCAAAGAATAAGATTAGCAACGCAAATAGGATCGCAATTACAAGATGTTTTATACATTTTAGATGAACCTTCCATAGGATTACACCAAATTGATAATAATAAACTAATCAATTCGTTAAAAAAACTTAGAGATATTGGAAATACAATTATAGTAGTAGAACATGATAAAGACATTATGTTAAAATCTGATTTCATTGTTGATATTGGACCTGGTGCAGGAAAAAATGGCGGAAATATTGTTTTTAATGATAAATCAGAAAATATAACTAAGTCTTCAACTCTTACAGCAAAATATCTTAATGGTCAAGAAAATATTTTAAGATCAAATAAATCAAATATTGAATTTGACAATTTTATAAAATTAGTTGGTTGTTCGGGAAATAATTTAAAAAATATTGATGTAAAAATTCCAATTGGATCAATTACTGGTGTGTGTGGTGTTTCAGGAAGTGGTAAATCTACATTGATAAATGAAACATTATATCCAATTTTAAATAAAAAAATATATAATGGAAATAAAATTCCTTTACAATATAAAAGTGTTGAAGGCATCAATCTAATTGATAAAGTGATACAAATTAACCAATCTCCTATTGGTAAAACAGCAAGAAGTAATCCAGCAACATATACAGGAATATATAATGATATAAGGGAATTGTTTTCAAATTTACCTGAGTCAACAATTAGAGGATATAAACCTGGAAGATTTAGCTTTAATGTTAAAGGAGGAAGATGTGAAGAATGTATGGGAGCTGGAATGAAAAAGATTGAAATGAATTTTTTACCTGATATTTATGTTGAATGTGATGACTGTAATGGAAAAAGATTTAATACGGAAACTTTAATGGTAAAATTTAAAGGTAAAAGTATTTCAGAAATATTAAATATGACCATAAGAGAAGCAGCTTTACTATTTGAAAATTACCCTAAAATTATTAGAAAGTTAAACACTTTAATTGATGTGGGGCTTGGATATATTTCTTTAGGTCAGTCATCAACAACATTATCAGGCGGTGAGGCGCAAAGAATAAAATTAGCAACCGAATTATCTAAAAAAGATACCGGTAAAACAATATTTATTTTTGATGAGCCAACTACAGGGCTACATTTTGAAGATATAAAACTTCTTCTGGAAATAATTTATAAATTATCCAGTAAAGGAAATACAATTATAATAATCGAACATAATATAGATATGTTAAAAGTGGTTGATTATATTATTGAACTTGGTCCTAAGGGTGGCGAAGAGGGAGGAACAATTACATATCAAGGTTCATTTAATGAATTTATCAAAAATAAAAATTCCATTACAGGTC
>Ga0208127_1000789_pt1 | contig 16236 bp, 13 predicted proteins | sample ETNtaG_6_FD_185751 | JGI IMG/M metagenome (GOLD analysis project Ga0208127, IMG submission 185751) | Marine microbial and viral communities from oxygen minimum zone, Eastern Pacific Ocean - ETNP201306SV45 (SPAdes) (version 2) | ecosystem: Environmental > Aquatic > Marine > Oceanic ...
TCCGGAGCAAAGTTTCTTCAAAAGTTTAGTTTTGATAATGATATAGTATATCTAATAATAAGCGTTTTTATAACATTTATGATGTTATATAGCATTGTAAAACTTTTAAAAAGTTTAGTTTTAAAAAAGATTGAGGGGTTTTTTGATCAATACATATTTAATACAGCAGTCAAAGCAATGCTATTTGGAATCATTATTACGATAATGGTGCAAAGCTCATCTATTACAACTTCTTTAGTAGTGCCTTTAGCTGGTGCAGGCGTTTTAACATTAAGGCAAATTTTTCCATTTACTCTTGGAGCAAATATTGGTACTACCGTAACAGCACTTTTGGCTGCAATAACTGGAACAGTGTCAGCTTTGGTTGCAGCCTTTAGTCATTTGCTTTTTAATATTTCTGGAATTGTGATTATTTATTGTATACCTGCTTTACGAAACATACCTCTTAAATGTGCAGAAATAATTTCTGAACAAGCAGTTACAAAAAAATATTTACCACTACTTTATCTTTTCTGTATTTTTGTTTTATTACCACTATTCATCATTTATTTTGGAAGGTAAACATTTTCATTCATTGGAGGAATTATGTCAGTATTTAGAGATCTTGTAAATATTTGGAAGTCGGAAGATAACCTCTCTCAGGCTTGGAGCGAATCAAACGATATGCTTCATCTATCTCATGAAATGTTTAACGATGCTGTAGAAGCACTAAGGTCGGGAGAAAAAAATAAAGTACTAAAAAGCATAAAACTACGCGATGAAAAAATAAATGACTACCACCGAGAAATTAGAAAAAAAGTAGTTACATACTACTCTGTGTCAAAAGATGTAACCAACATTGACTCTGGATTGGTATTAATTAATACCGTTGTTGATATAGAGCGCATTGGAGACTACTCTAAAAATATTTTAGACTTAGCTAAAAATTATCCAAAAAAATTTATAGCTGAAAAATTTTCAGAAGACTTAAGAACAATCGAAGAAACTGTAATTGATCGATTTTCATCTACAATAAAAGCTGTAGAAAATATGGACGAAAATTTAGCCGATGAACTCATAGCATCTTATAGAAATGACCTAGGTAAAATATCTGACAAGTTAGTGGCAGCATCCATTTCAGGCGAAGTAGAGATTGGCAAAGAAAACAAAACAGCATCCGTAGCGCTTTATGCAAGATATCTTAAACGAATAGGTGCTCATTTAAAAAATATAACATCCTTAGTTGTTAACCCTTTCGAATCTATAGGATACATTAAATAGTTTATTTGCTCATATTTTTTTTCTAACCTTTTGTTATAAAAACAAGAGCTCTTTTGAGAATAAACTACCTTACATTATTTCTTTTTTTATTTACAGTTGGAAAAGTTTTTGCGATTAACACAAGTTTTTCTGCTGAAACTAGATTGAAAATAAAAAATTTTTACAATGATAGCACATCAACTTCAGCCTCAGCATCGTATTTAAGAAGCAGATTAAATGTTAACCTAGTCTCACAGAATTATAAAATTTATTTTCAACTTCAAGACAATAGATTACTTGGCAATCAAAATAACTCACCTAGTATAACTGGAGCACAAAACTCCTCGCCTTCTTTCCACCAAGTATTTGGCGAATTTAATGGAATACTTGGAAGCAAAAACAAAACGCGCTTCGGCAGATTTGAAATGCCCTTGGGTAATCAAAGAATTTTTTCAAATAATAATTGGAACGAAAGTGGTCGCAGTTTTGAGGGGATTACAAACATTCGAAAAACAAGAAGTGGAGATATATTATTTTTCCATTTGATCAATGCTGAACTGTTTCCCATGAATGACCAATTTGATTATGTGGTTGATGGTTTATATGGGACAACAAAATTGAACTTTTTTAAATTAAAAAAACAAACAATTGATAGTGATGAGGCACCGATAAGAAACTCTCCTCTTAATTTAGATTATTATTATTATAATGAAGATATAGTGATCACGCCTAATACAAATACCAAACAAAGAAGAACATACGGGTTAAGAGTTTTTAAAAAATTTAGATCAATAGATTTTGAAGCAGAATTTGCTTTCCAAAATGGTGAATATTATTCAGATAAAATCAACGCTTCATTATCATCAATAAATATTAAGGCTCCAATCAATTTCACTCCTTTAATTGAATCTCTATCTTTTTCGAAAGAATATATTTCAGGAGATGAATTTTTATTAGGCGGAAGTGATGGTGAACTTACTGGATTTGCTAAACCGTTTGGGGCAGCACATAAATTTCATGGATATTATGATAACCCAATCCATAACAAATTTCTTGATAACTCTCATGCTGGATTGAATGAATGGTTTATAGCAAGCAACCATAAACTATTTTCAAGTTTTAACTTATCTATCAAATACCATCATTTTAAAGATGCTATAGATTTTGGTGCCTATGGAAAAGAGTTAGATTTTATTCTATCAAAAAAACTCCCTTTTGGCGGAAAATTAATTCAAGGTTTTTCTATCTATTACCCTGAAGACAGAGAAAGACTTGAAGCTGGCTATTTAATGATTGAAATAAAAATATAAATCCAGCCCTAGAACTAATTTAAACATTCTAATTCAAGCTATATGAAAACCCAATAATATTCATTTCATCAGTATCTTTTTTCTCTAGATCTTCTACTTTATACTGAAAATAAATCTTAATAGCTTTTTTACCTCGCAACCCTATGTCTAATCCAGAAGTGACTCTATATTCATTCATAATTTCTACCTTGGAGTCAATTGGGTTAAATATTTCAAAAGACATAAAAGGTTTATATCTCTTATTTACTCTATAATAAGCATATAATTTATTTCGCAAGACCTGTTCGGTATCCTTTTGTTCTTCGAATCCAAATTGATATCTAGCCTTATATCTGAAACTAAGATCATTGAACTGAACTTTATAGGAGCCACCAAAACTTGCACGCGTTTTAACCTTATTTTTAAAAATTGCATATCGCAGTGGGATGAATATCTTCATGTTATCGAACAGTTCATAAGATAGAGATGCTTCAGAAAAAGTTTGTCTAAATAGAAGACTCTCGCCCCTTGATCGTATACTTTGTTCGAGATCAAGTCTTAGAGAATTTGGTAATTTTATTTTATACGAAACTGAGTTTCTAAGTTCAAATTCATCTGCAATCAAAATTTGAGAGATTAAAAAAAAGGTGAACCATATAATTTTAATTAAATTATTTAGCATCAAATTCTATAAAGATATTTTTTTAATCTTTATAATATAACTTTACGTTTGCCCTGTTCTCTATATAATTAATTCGTCCAACTTTACAATCAACAACAGGAAGCCCAGTTTTTTCCGCAAGATCTTTAATTAATTCTTGATGATTCTCAGGCTTTATCATATCCATATCATTATACACAATTGTTTTACTATTTAGCGATTTATCTGGCAAGTTACTTACCCAATGCCTTTCAAGTAAAAAAGTCATTGTGACAATTGCGGCATTAGCGAAAAGTAGCTCAGCAAAATCAACCTGCTCTGTACTTAATGCATTTATAACACCTGTTGTAATAACAATGAAAAGATAAGTCATCTCTTTAATCGGAATTGGGTCAGTTCTATAACGCAATATTGCAAAAACTGCAAAAAGACCAAATCCAAAGGCCATATTAATATCTAAGTTGCCAAGAATATATGCAAAAAAGAATATGAGAGTGTTGAACATGAAATACGTAAAAACAAAATCATTACCCTTATAGTCGCGATGATAAATCAATTTAATAATTACAAAGGCAACTATAAGATTAAATGAAAATCTTAAAATAACATTCGAAAATAAAGTTTCTAATTCCATATTAATTAAAGCATATATCAATTCATTTTTTTGATGTATACACTTTCTCCTATTTTTATTTTGTTATTTGATATGATTGAAATGATTTGTTTGGGTGGTAATTGATAACTTTTTTTAGGTGAATATATTTGAGTAGTTTTTAATTCAACTTTATTATCCTTTAAAATTTGCAAGGTGCCTGCTTTTGAAAATCCACCGTGTAACATAGTTTTAAAGTTAAAGGTACTATCTGAATTAATCATTAAAATAGAATTTGATTTTTTACAGTTGGGGTAGCAGTAATTCCCTACAAGACTATCTAATGATATTTCCCCATATAAAACAGACATCAAAATAAATAAGTAAGTCAAAGGATACTTTATCATCTCAAGAGAATCATTTTCTTTGATAGTACATTCAACCCGCTTTTAATTTGATATACATACATTCCCGCAGCAACATTCTCATTGTTTTGGTTTTTGCCATCCCACCGAATTGTTTTGAACCCTGCTAATTGATTACCTTTAACTAAAGTTTTTACATGCTTTCCAATAATATCAAAAACAGTTATGGTTACATGCGACTCTTCGGGAAGATCATAATTTATGTTGGTGCTAGGATTAAAAGGGTTTGGATAGTTCTGGTGTAAAGCAAATACAGATGGTAATAGTTCATTGATATCGTTTGATAATGCGTCAAAAGAAGAATTTTGTTGCCCTGGCGTTCCAAGTTCTACAGCTGAAACAGCCCAGCTTTCGAAACTGTTATTATCAAGCATTGGATTTAAAAGCTCAAGAGTCACACCTCCGCCATCTGCCTCAACAGGCCAAGGAGCTGAATCATCATAGCTAACAAAATCAACTAATCCTCCATTATTATCTAATAACCTTAATAGCTCTCCTCCATTAGAAAAACCAAAATCTATCTCACCAATGAAATTCTGTACATCAGGATATACTTGAGAAAAATCAGAACTATCGCGGCAAAGAACTAAAAATTCACCACTTCCTAGAGTGATACCATCATTAATTATAAATACATGAGAATCATCCGAATCCAGAAACTGCCACTGTGATATGTCAACATCTAAGTTGGAGTGATTATATAATTCTACCCAATCTCCTGAATCAAAGTCATTATCGGAATTGTAGTTTATTTCATTGATAACGATCATGTTTTGATATGGATTTTGCATTTCAGAAAAATGTGCTACCATTGTCATATTATGATCAACAAATAAGTTAACACTATCAGTGATTAACTCTGATTGATTGCCCCAATGTGAAAATTCGTATCCAAACTCAGGGACAGCTTTTATTGAGACCGGTATATCAGAAAAATATTCTCCCATCCACCCCTGCTCATTTACATCCAAAGTATTTATTTTAATATGGCCAGCTTCAGAATCGTTAACAAACAAAGATATTGTATTAGTTGTACCATCGAGCTCAAACAGCTCTACCATTTCATTTCTTGCATTACCTGGTCTGTAACTAGCAAAATCATACATCCTTTGAACTGCCGCGTCATAGGCTGCCAATGTGTTAGGTGTATAACTATCATAAGGGCTAGGACCGTATCGGTTTATATGATCAACGACATATGGAGCAACAACAGCTTTTAAGCTATCAATGAGATAGGATGTGTGATCCGTACTATACGTCGTATTTATTCTGTCACAATATGTATTAATGAACCGATGTTTAAATTCTTGATTATCTAAGAAAGCAGTAAATATAGCTGTTGACCATATTGGATTATTAAACGCATTCCCATCCCCATAAGCATGGTCAAGCATATTGTATGTCTGATATGAACCTATAAAACCAAGAGCAAGATCCGTCCACCTCTCAAACCCAAAATCAGAATCGAACATGATGTGCTGCCACTTACCTTCACTAGACTTTGCTTTGAAAAGCTTATTGTTATTACCAGGCCAGTCATAATTCATGACGAAAATTTGTGCAATTTTGTATTCAATTAAACTTTGAACATCGTATTGTAGAGCAGCTATTTCATAATTACTTTGAATAGAAATATCATTGTTACTCATAAAGTCTCTTAGTTCAATATAATCTTCTGTTGACCCATGCAAAAGTTCAGGGTCAGGAGTAGAAGCAACAGTTGAAAGAAGGTCTAGGTTATCATTATCAATATTATAATGTGTTTCAACATAGTGTTCATTGACTTTTTCACGAATGTTTTGAATCCCCCAAAACTCTCCATTTAAGTAGACAACAGCTGGTCTATAATCTTGAACAGGAACTCCATTCTCACTAGCTAGAGTTGTATGAAACCCATCTCTGAACATTACATTATCTTGCCCATGAGCCCTTAAAATGAATGATTCATAACGATCAACATCACTATCAGGAAACAGCTTGTAATCAAAATTACCTTTGCCATAAACGCTCCTTGCGAAGAAAGAAAATGATTTTTGCGCTTCAGCTCTAGACCAACCACCAAAAATTTTCATTCCTGCATCTTGGCTAAATCCTAACTCGCCACCTGGTTCGTAAAGTTCAATATGAACCTCTTTTTCCCAGTCATTCCAAAAATTTGATCCATAATATGGATACCATGGATAAAACGAATTACCAGGCACATGCATGCCAATAATTGGGTCAAACATATCATCTGGATCTATTGCAATTGAAACTACAGGTAAGGTACTATTTACCGGATCAAAAATATAACTTTTTGTAACTACATTACTGGGGACATAGTCAGGAGCAATTGCTATGGCTCTTATAATAATTCCATTATGTGTTGGAGAATATTCCCATCCGTAGTCATCAGATGTTTGAGTACCGTTGATTAATAAGTTATTATTTATTGCTATAAAATTATTATATACACTAGATGACTCGTCAGGTTTAGAACCGTCTGTAGTATAATAAATAGTTACGTCATCTGTTTCAGAGGTTATAAATAAATTAAAAAAATCATCTTTGAATCCACCTGGGCTAGAGAACTCCGGATCTGATGTATATCCATAAAATGCTTCAGAACTACTATTTGATTCACCGGGAGTAGACTCATTGAACAATGATAGTGCCCCTCCCCCATCATTATAATATCCATATGAAATATCTTGGTCCATTTCAGGAACATACATTGTATCTATCATATTACCGTTAACGTCGCTTAAAAAAATAGTCTCCCCACCTGAAGTTATTTTAAAATTTGTATGTAGGTTTGGATTCTGATAATTCAAAAGATTTGAGAATAGGCTTTCTGTATTAAAAGTGTCAACACTCGAATCAGTAAATGAACCACCTTGGACAATTCTACTGTCGTTTACTGTAAGAGAATAACTCCCACTAGTATAAAAATTTGAATTTTCATTATGAACGTTACTTCTGTAAGAAAGATCATCAAAATGTATAGCCCCACTTGAGTTTCCTGAAGGGTTATTAAAAACAACTACAACATGAGAGTTCAAAGCTTCTTCTGGTGCAACTGCAGCAAGATTTAATTTTATCCAGGTGTCATCAGGAGAGTTTACGTTAATAAGATCAGTGGTATATTGACTTATCATGTAGGGACCCCACCAGCCCCAACCCCAGAACTCAATATGAGCATAAGCTGTTTGGCCTGCCTGTAGTGGGTTTTCACTTTTTTGCTTAGCATAGACTGTCATATGATGAAGCTCACCGGGATAAGCTGGTACTTCTTGCCAAATTGCAACATACCCGGTAGATGTTGTTCCAGACAATTCTAATGAACTATAACTTTCATTGTACCCTTCCCCTTGAGCGCGATTCCAATTAGTTTCATTAACATCCTGAGGCCAGACATTCCAACCTCCTTCTATTTCAAAACCTGAATTATATACATCAACAGGAACACCATCTTCACAACAAATACCATCCCCCCAACTATCTTCAATTGTAAATACATAATCTCCAGTTGGTACAGTGAAAGACCATTCATAAAAATCATTTAATGTTAAAGATCCAGCTGAAATATTTTCACTAAAACTAGTTCCGTTAATCCCTGTGAGCTGCCATGAAATTTCCTCAGGATAACTATCGGTATTGATTTTAATATTCACTTCAGATGTTTCAGGCGAAATAGAAGGTGTTTCAACATAAAATGATAATATTGGAAGCGCTGTCAAATCATTTAAATTTTCGCTAGCGTTATGAACCTGTAATGCGAGGACATTTTCTCCAACAAATAAATGATCTTTAACGCTATCAATAAAAAACTTGCTTGGCTTTAGACCCCTATATATGTTCGCTTCAACATTCGTTTCAGCAAACTGATCATATGGAACATATGTATTTGGTTCGCCAAGATTTTCTCTTAAAACTTCTTCTCCATTTATATACACTACAAAGCCGTCATCATAGTCCATATGTAAAAGACCATATATGATGTTTTCAATATCTTCAACTTCAAAATTAATTCTCATAAATATTGAAAACACAGGATCTATGATGGTCATATCATCATCGTCACCAAATCCAATAGGTGTGTGACCAGTTGACCAAGATGAGACATCAAATTCGAGACTTTTCCAATTATCTGGAATGTATTCACTACCTTCAGTGTAGAACCAACTAGTGCCAAAATTGACCTTTGGAACCCATTCGCCTCCTGGCCAAAGAGTTCTATCTTTATCACTAGCAAATACAACAATATGTGAATCTGGACTAATTGTGCCGCTGGGGAATTTCCACTTATCTAATTCATTCACATCATCAGATAAGGAATAATTTTCTACATTAATACTCGTATCGGCTTTGTTATAAATCTCTATCCAATCAGGAGTGTCATTGTCTTCATCGTATAAAGCATTAAAATTTTTAGACATTGATTCATTAATTATGAGAGTCTGAGAAAAAATGTTTTGAACGGTAAATAATAAAAAAACAAAATGATGAACTATTTTCATGAGAATTTATTTATCTTAATTATTTAAAGAATAAAATATAAATGTTTTATATTTTTATGATATTCTAACATAAAGCTAACAATATTTAAATTCAAGGGCGAGAAACCTTATTCCTATTTAGTTTATAATCTTTATGTGCAGTTTTAAATACTTTCAGAGCAGTTTTTTCATCATCAAAACCATTTATGATAATCTTATTACTGCCTTTATAATTAGCAAACCATATCTCAAGAATATTTGTTATCCCTCCGTATGATTTTTTTAATTCATTAAATGAATCTATACTTGAGAAAATTGAATTATTAACCATTACTCCTATTAGCTTATCATCCATTTTGCCCTCATCTAGCATTTTAAGAATTCCAATTAATTTGATTTCAACAATACTGCCTTTTTGTAATTGTTCACCCAATACGATGACATCCAATGGATCACCATCGCCTCCATCATTTATGGAAAGCAAAGTTCTTGGTATCATGCCATAGTTTCCGGGATAACCTATATACTTAATTTTCCTTGGTAGACCATTTTCAACGTCTTGTACTATTTGACCAGATTTTTTAGAAACTTCAAATTTATTGTGTGTACCAGATGGTATTTCAATTACTACATTAATATTTCCAGAGCTAGAAATTGGATCTATATCATTTGCATAATCGATGTCCTTAGTTGAATTGCAAGCTACGAATAAAAAGACAAAAAGCATGTGCGCGCTCTTTATTTTTTTGTAAAGTTTTCTAAACATTAGCGTTACCTTTTGATGGTAGGGTCAACCTAAAAATCGTGCTTGCTTCATCACTTTTTTTAACTTCAATATTACCACCATGGACTATTGATATATGCTTTACTATTGCTAAACCAAGACCAGTACCACCAGTTTTTTTGCTTCTTGATTTGTCGATTCTATAAAACCTATTAAATATTCTATCACGCTCTTTTTCTGGTATTATACTCCCTCTATTCTCAATGTCTATAAAAACAGTCTTGGTTTTTTCTTTAACAGACAACAATACTGTGGAACTCTCATCACCATATTTTATTGCGTTATCAACCAAATTAATTAATGCTTCCCGCATCAATTGTGAGTCAACTTTTGCACTTATATCTTCTGAACATTGTATATCAATTTTGATGCTATATTTTTTAATATTTTCTCTTATGTCTTCTACGCTTCCTTCAATAATAGGTAAAAGATTTTGAATGGAAAGATTAAATGCATCTTCATCTTCTAAAGCCTCAATTCGAGAAAGCCTCAAAAGATCATCTATTATAGAGTTCATACGATTGTTTTGTCTTATTGCTTTCTCTAAAAATTCGTTTTTTGTTTTAAGAGGTATGTCTCCTTGAGCCGTTTCAATATAACCACCTATCGATGTTATTGGCGTTTTAAGCTCGTGGCTCACATTTGCAACAAACACTCTTCTCATTGCCTCAAGCTGCTTTAATCTTGTGACATCAGTCATTACAATAAGACAGCCAACTGATTTTGACTTTTGATCTTTAAGAACTTTGCCATTAACAGTAAAAAACATTTTTTTTAATTGGCCTATTCTAATTTCTTTCGTAAGGGGTCTTTGTTTTTTTAAAATTGACTTTATTATTTTTTTAATCGCTTTGTTTTTTATTCTCTTATCAAATGTTTTACCAATGTCTTTTTTTCTATGCAAACCTAAATAGGACGCAGCTGCTTTATTGATTGCTGAAATTTTGTTATTAAGGTCTACAGCAATAAGACCTTCTGACATTGAATATTGGATTATGTTAATATAATTTAATATGTTTTTTTGCTCGTTTTTCTCCTTGGTAATTGTTTTAATCTTTTTGTTAAGCTCTTTTGCCATATCGTTTAAAGCCGTACTAATTGAATTGATTTCTTTAGTATGTGGAAAAATTTTATTTTGAAATTCAGGTATGGGCTCCAATAAATCTCCTTTCGATATTTTTTCTGCAGCCTTCCCTATGACAAATAGTGGTTTTGTGATAAATCTAGACGTAAGAATCACAGCAGGTATTATTACAATTAATATTATTATACTGATTAGAATAATTCTTTGTCTTGCTGTGTTAATACCCATGTTCAATGATAACATTGATTCTGAAGTTCTAATGATAAAAGAAGAATTTTGAATGTTAGCAAAAATCGCTACATATAACATATCCTCATTAACCGTAGTACTATACCTTTGTGAGCTTCCAACACCTTTTTTTATAGCAACTTCAATTTCTTCTCGCTTATTTACCGTTCTATGATTTTCCATTAGAGCAGGATCTTCTTCTGAGTCTGCTAAAACGACACCGTTAGTGTCCAAAATTGTTATTCGTATTTCTGATAACTTGCTTGATTTCATTACAAAATCTTGTAAGCTTACATTTTTTCTTTTTGTATCTATACCTGATTGAATTAGGTGTGCTTTAGATGTAAGGTGCTCTCTCGCCTCATCTAGATAAAATCTTTCAATGAATGGACCAATAAAATAGTATTGAAATCCCCACCCTATTATATAGATAGGCAGTACAAAGTATAATAACTGTAAATAAAGTGGTCTATTTCTCATCCGGTGTAAACCGGTATCCTACACCTCGCACAGTTTTTATTAACTTACCTGCATCTCCAAGTTTTTTCCGAAGACCCACAATTTGAAAATCTACTGAGCGATCTGTTACCGGGTAATTATCACCTCTGATTTTATCAATGATTTGATAACGGGTAAAGACCCAACCTGGATGACCTGCAAGCAAGTATAAAATTTGAAATTCGGAAAATGTTAAGTCGTTTATTGGGTTTTTGTTGACCCAAACCTCTCTAGACCTTGTTTTTATATTTATTCCATTAATTAAAATATCTTTACTTTTATCTTCCCCAACTTCAATTGACCTCTTTAAAACCGCGTTTACTCTAGCTATTAGAACTTTAATACTGAAGGGTTTTGTTATATAATCATCAGCACCTGTTTCAAGGCCTTTCACAATATCTTCCTCCTGCCCCAAAGCAGTCACCATTATAATAGGTATTTCCTTTGTTTCTTGATCAGATTTTATAATTCTACAAACGTCGAGACCTTGAATTCCAGGGAGCATAAGATCTAATAATATTAAATCTGGGTTATTATTTCTAGCTTTATCAATCCCAACCTCTCCGTCATTTGCTTCGAAAACTTGATGCCCTTCATTTGCTAAATTAAAAGAAATTAATTCCCTTATGTCTAAATCATCTTCAACGACAAGTATATTTTTAGAGTCTAACACAATAAAAATTATAACCACTTTATTAGAATTACATTAGGAGTGATCAATATTTATTTTTTAATATTTATCAAACTTTACAATTGTTATACAATGTATGTCGCAAGAGATAGAACGAAAATTTATATTATCTAAAATCCCTAAAAACCTACCTGCTTTAAAAATTAAACAAGGTTACCTGCAATTAGATAAAAACTGCACTATAAGAGTCAGGTCTACTTCTAGCTCTGCGGGCAGTAAAAACACATTGACAATTAAGGGTCCAACTAGCTTAAATGGAATGTCTCGGTATGAATTTGAAACAAAATTATCAGAGCCAGATGCTATCAGCTTGTTTAAAATTTGTCATAAGCCATTAATTGAAAAAACTAGATATATATATTTATATGATTCCATGAAGTGGGAACTCGATGAATTTCATGGAGCAAATCAAGGTCTTCTCATTGGCGAAATCGAGCTAGAAAGCGAAACAGAAAAATTTAATATACCAAATATTGTTTTAAAGGAAGTAACTGGCGAAAAAAAATATTATAATAGCATGTTACAGCAGAGTCCATTTAACAGTTGGAAATAAATTTCCTAACATAATCCTAACATAAGCTTAATAACATTTTCCAATCAATATTGCTAATTAAGGCAATTTTTAAACAAGATTGGGTATCTAATGAAAAGAACACTATATGCATTAACAATAGTTATTGTCTCGTTTATTTATTCTCAAGATTCAACAAAACAAATTTCAATAAACCTACCTTCTGGTATCGATATTGATCTTAAGGGAAAAGTTGAATTTGAATTTGTTGATGTCGAAGGAGAAGGTGGCGCTACAAATAGTACTGAATTCATACAAAAAATACAAACACGTAGCCCCTACGTACGAATCGATAAAGCCGTCCTTAATTTTAAAATACTTTATTCTGAAAATATTTCATTTCGATTTGGATTAAGATTTGATGATGATAATGCGTATGTCGATAAGAGCTATTTATTGTTTCAAAAACCAGGCTCTAAACTAGAAATTGGAAGCAATAGGCCTGCCATTGCATTAAATAGAGAGGTTGAGGGATACCCACTTATCGGTACAGCGTTTTGGAAAGGTAGGCAGTACCACTTAGATTATGAAAAACAGCTAAATATTATGAATATGAAGCTTGGGGGATCGGTAGCATTAAAAAGACCCCTTGCTTTTGATTCTCCAGCTGAAGATGATTCATATCGTATGCTTGTTTATGGAAACATGCCGAAAAAAGCTAGAGACTGGGATGGTGTCACAACAGAATTTGGTCTAAGAAGCCAATTGAATATCGGCATAGTGAACATTCTTGGCTGGGGGTATATAGGCCAGTTATATGATGATTATGATTGGAGATTGCTATATGACCAGTTCACATATTATAGATATGCTCAGGGACAAGTTCTTCCCAAGGATGCTAACAGAGATCATTATTGGGGCGGTGTAAGAACAGAGTTAGACATGTTTGGTTTTTTTACAAGAGCAGAATACATTATTTCAAAAGATGGCTTCTTAGATAGAGATGGATTTTATGTTGAAACAAGAAAATCATTTAGACCCTCATATTTATCTAACAAACCACTTTTAATTTTAGCTAGATACGGAGGATTAAATATTGAACCTGGTGGTACCTGGGAGGCTCAACTTGATGATCCTCATACTTGGGATAGAACGATGTTAACTCTTGCTGCAGTTTATAACCTGACTGAATATGCAAAAATTAAGTTAGAGTATTATATAACTGGAGAAGAGACTGGTGATACAAAAGAAAAAGCAGAATCGTATAATAATGGACAGGGAAGAGAATATCAGCCAGACATGGTAGATAATCAATTACTGGTTCAGTTTGAATTGAATTTTTAATTATAGAAAGGAGAATAGATAATGAATAAATATATTAAATTATTATTGTCTCTCATAATTATGTTTACAATAGGATGTGAAGACAATGATGATGAAGCAGGAGCAACAAGTGTTGCGTTTGACATCACCAGGATTGATGTTAAATCAACGGGAGACTCTGATGTCTCTCAACCTGAATTAGTGAGGTTTGTTTCTAGCACAGAAGGTGTAATTGTTAACTCAAAAACAAACTCTTTAGACTTTTTTGGTATTTCTGGTACCGGCCTAACAATGGGTACAGCATCAGTAACATTAACTGATGATCCTGAAGGTGAATCATCATCAATCGATGTAAGTGTAGATAACTCCATCATTGCTGGTGTTGTTACAAAAGGAGCTTGCGCTAAAGGTGAGTTATACTTGGTTGAAGCCGCGACTAAAACAAAGTATGGACCTTATCAATTAGGTTATAATCCAGATGCTGTCGATATTTCTGTCGATAATCAGTACGTTGTTGTTGTAAATGAATATGACTACGGTGATGGGGTTGATGGTGGTTGTGATTCAATTGCTAGACCTGGCGTAACTATTTATGATATATCAGGTGGACTTGGAAACGCAACATTAGTTAAAGATATGGTAATCAACCACACTGGATCTAATGGTGATTTAGCTGAACCAGAAGGTGTCAAAATAGCACCTGATGGAAGAACAGTCTTCATGACTCTTCAAGAATCAAATGAGATCGGTTGGTTTGACATACTAAGCCCGCCAGACACATTAGTATATAAGATGGAGTTTACTTCTGTTAACCATAAGCCAGATGGAATTTGGGTAAACGATGCTCAGACATATGTTGCAACTGCTGGTGAAATTGATGGTCAGTTATGCGTAACAATGCTTGACGGACCTAACGGCGCACCTAGCACACAAACATATGCTAACTTAGCATCTGACCTTCCTAGCAATTGGACTTGGGAAGATGTAACCAAAGGCATCGAGCCAGAAGAAATTTTAATTCTTGATAAAGATGACCAGTCCTTTATGATTTCTACTCTCCAAGATGCTGGAGCAGTCGTTGTCTATAACATTACTGATCCAATGAACCCAGTTTATGATTCTGGAGCAATTTCAGAACTAAACGATTATACGCAGCAAGATGGTGGGGTAAGTAGTGGAGAGCCTGAAGGACTTCATTATAAAGATGGTTTTGTCCTAGTTGCAAATACAGCAGATCCTTCTGTGGCTTTGTTTAAAGCGTCTTGGGTTGATTAATAAATTAATTCATTAAAATGAAAAAGGGGTCTTTTGACCCCTTTTTTTATTTTAAATTTTTTCTAAATCAGTAATTATTCCATGCACTCCAAGATCTTTACATTTCTCAATATTGATCTCTGAGTTTACAGTCCAAACATTTATTGGTAGATTTTTAGCTTTACACCATTTAATAATATCCTCATCTAAAAAATCAATTCGAGGATGAACCGTATCAGGGTGGCAGAAATTTATCCATTTTTTCATGTTCTCACTTTCAAACAAAAACCCAGTTCTAGTAGATGGTATTAGCCACCTTGAAAAAAAGACAATGAGCGGATTAAAAGAAGAAATAAGAATTCTATGCTTTGTTTTATTATTTTTTAAAAACCTTCTCAAGACAAAAGCTGTTGATAAATCAAAATAGCTAGAAAATTTTATTTCAATGTTTATTATCATATCATTAGATATGTTTTCAATAACACTATTTAACCGCGGAACTTTTTGTTGGTTATTTGGATGAGAAAAAAATCCAGTGTTTATATTATCTAATTCATCTGATAACATCTGATCTATATAGCCTGAATGATTGGTTTCTTGATCTAGTTGGTGGTTGTGAGAACAATATAAAACTCCATCTTTTGATGCAATTATATCAACCTCTATGCCTTGAAACCCTAAACTCTCTGCCTCTTTAAATGCTTCTATTGTGTTTTCCGGATTATTTTTTGTAACACCTCTATGAGAGATATAAGTTGGCTTAGATGTATAATAGTTTTCAGTTCCCCTGCCTTGCCAAAACCCTAAATAACTCACTATAAATAAGAGAGTTAATAAAAGAATAGAAATCATTTCAGGGGTAATAAAGTTAACCTTCTAAATTCTTTACTTTTTCTTATAAAGTTTTCATCAAACCATGTTGTTCTATATCCGCCACTATGATACAACTCTGCTTGGTCATCGTAGTGCTTACTATGCGGCAAGCCTGATTGACCTGTTGGAATTATCTGCTGAGTTTCGTTTAGATTATTAAAGTCTACAACCCTCCTCATTGAAGCGCCAGCGGTTTGAGCAAAGGGCTCACTAAAAGAATATGAACCTGCATTTGGTGATTTATCTGAACCTCCAGATAAAAATGGTCCAACATTGAAACTAAATAACCAATCAAGAATTTTCTTT
>Ga0208127_1000791_pt1 | contig 16215 bp, 15 predicted proteins | sample ETNtaG_6_FD_185751 | JGI IMG/M metagenome (GOLD analysis project Ga0208127, IMG submission 185751) | Marine microbial and viral communities from oxygen minimum zone, Eastern Pacific Ocean - ETNP201306SV45 (SPAdes) (version 2) | ecosystem: Environmental > Aquatic > Marine > Oceanic ...
CAATATTCATCTTACCGATATGGATTTTAGTCAATATTTAGAATATCAAAATGTAGGTATAAAACCAGAACATTATTTAAATGTTAATAGTGATTGGATAAAACAAACATTATCAATAATTATAAATAATTAAAAATTTATAGGGTTACAATTTCCAACCCACAAGATTATTCCCTCACAGTGGAGTAGTGTTGAGGGGTTCCTTAGGAATTTAATCTTCTATTGTTCTTGAAGTTAAGCTACTAACTTCCAGTGGATTGATTTTGTTCATATGGCAAAATACATATAGCTACATTTCTGCATAAGGTTGTATATTGCTATTATGCAGTCCAAAAGCCAATCTTTAATGCGCAAATACAGCAACTTTTTAGCAGATACGCAATCGCTTGCTTTTAAGGACTACAGCGCCCTCCATCAATGGAGTATTGAAAACCAAGCCACCTTTTGGGAAAGTATATCCCAATTTTTCAAGATAGACTTTGACACCCCCTATGAAGAGATTTATGCCCCAGCAATCCCATTTTGGAAGACAAAATGGTTCAGTGGTGCAAAACTTAGCTATGCCCACCATGTCTTTCGTAATGCCACACCCAAGCAGCCCGCGCTCATCTATCAAAGCGAGACCACTGACACGGTTGAAATCAGTTGGGCGCAACTTATTGCCAAAACCCATGCCATTCAACAGCAACTTATAGCATTTGGTGTGACCAAAGGAGATGCTGTGGTATGCTATGGCATCAATAGTCCAGAAACGGTTGCTGCTTTTTTGGCTGCCAATGCCTTGGGTGCAGTTTGGTCCTCCTGTTCTACCGATTTTGGTGTTGATGCCGTTTGTGATCGTTTTGATCAGTTAGAACCCAAAGTGTTATTTGCCCATCAGCAATATAACTACAACGGAAAAGCTTTTGATATCAAAGAAAAAATCATGGCCATTGGCAATTCCATTAATACTGTTCAAAACACTTTATTACTTGACGACCATCAGACTTTTGATGATGACCTAATAGCTGTAAATCAAATACATTTTGAATCAGTTTCTTTTTCAGACCCCATTTGGGTATTGTTCTCATCTGGTACCACGGGAAAACCCAAGGCCATTGTTCATGGAACAGGTCATATGATGCTTGAACACCTCAAGGCTTTGGCATTACACCAAGATGTAAAGGTTGGGGACCGTTATTTTTGGTATTCTACTACGGGTTGGATGATGTGGAACTACGCTTTGGGCAGTTTACTGTGCGGTGCAACACTTTGTTTGTATTCGGGTGCGCCGATCTATCCTGACTCAGATCGTTTGTGGCAGTTTGCACACAAGGCCAATATCAATCACTTTGGCGGCGGTGCGGCTTATTTCCAACAACAAGTGGCTTTTCCAAGTGCGTTTATATCACAGTCAGACTTTTCTTTTCTCAAAATCATTGGTTCAACAGGGTCTCCCATGTCAGCAGCTGTATGCAGGGGTTTGCAAGTGCTTTTTCCTTCTGCACAGATAATTTCATTAAGTGGCGGTACCGATGTGTGTACCGCTTTTGTGGGTGGTCATCCCGATTTGCCTGTAATCCCTGGTGAGATACAATGTAAGATGCTCGGCGCTCCCGTAGATGTTTGGGATAATGATGCCAAAGCGGTAACTGAAACAGCTGGTGAATTGGTACTGACCCAGCCATTTTTGTCGATGCCAATATATTTGGTCAACGACCTCAAATATGAGCGTTATGGTTCCAGTTATTTTTCTAAATTCAACTCGGTCTGGCATCATGGTGATTGGGCTGCCACAACTGCTGCTGATGGCGTGATAATTTATGGTCGTTCTGACGCAACACTTAACAGGTCAGGCGTTCGCATTGGGACTTCTGAAATTTATAATGCACTATCGCAATTAAAAACTGTTGAGGATGCTTTGGTTATACATCTACAAAATGAACAAATAGACCAATTATTACTTTTTGTTCGAACATTGACTAAAGTCGATACTAACGCTGTAAATCAGCATATTCGAAAAAACTGTTCACCAAGGCATGTGCCGGATGCAATTTATATAACACAAGAAATCCCTTACACTATCAGCGGTAAAAAGGTGGAGATTCCAATCAAAAGAATTTTGATGGGGGAAAATCCCAAAGATGTTATTTCTTCAGACGCACTGAGAAACCCCACTGCTTTAAATTGGTATATAGATTTTGCTAATAAACTTAGATAGAAGCGATAACACCTTGCATAAAGGTCTCTTGCTCCTCAGCAAGTTCCTTATCCACTAAAATACGACCACTGTGTTCGTCAGTGATAATTTTTTTGCGTGCAGCAATTTCCATTTGGACCTGTGGTGGAATGGTAAAGAATGAGCCACCCGACGCACCACGCTCAACAGAAACAATTGCTAAACCGTTTTTAACAGAACTACGGATGCGTTGGTAAGCATTTACAAGTCTTTCGTCTGCTTTATTTTCGTATTCCTTTGATTTTTTGAGTAACAACTCCTCTTCTTTTTGCGTTTCCGCTAAGATGGCGTCAAGTTCATCTTTTTTGTGTTGTAGATGGTTCTTGCGTTCGTCGAGTTTGGTAGTCGTTTCTGTAACGGTTTCGTTCTTTTGCTCAATCAAGGCTTTTAGTTGCTTGATTTGCTTTTCTGCCAATTGAATTTCAAGATCTTGGTACTCAATTTCTTTAGTCAAAGACTCGTAAGCACGGTTGTTACGTACGTTCTTTTGTTGTTCATTGTATTTTTTGATGAGCTCTTTGGAAGTTTCGATGCCCATTTTTTTAGCTTTAATTTCATCCTCGTAAGCAGTAACCTCAACACCTAAATTACTTAATCTTTTTTCAAGACCTGCAACTTCTGCATCCAAATCTTCTACCTCTAAGGGTAATTCACCCCGTACATTTCGTATTTCGTCTATACGTGTATCTACCAGTTGAAGGTTGTATAATGCTCGTAATTTTTCTTCGATAGTAATTTCAACTTTCTTTTTTGCCATAGTTTAGTAGTAATGAACAGGATTTGTGTCCGTTTTTGATGAAATGAACGCAAAATTAGGGAAATTTTCTTTAAGATGCTCTATAATTGTTTTTTTGGTGAATTGTTCACTTTCATAATGCCCAACATCAATAAGTAAACACCTTGATTCGCACCTGAAAAAATCATGGTATTTAAGGTCTGCTGTTATGTATGCATCAGCTCCCTGCGCCACGGCACTTTCAATGGCAAAACTTCCCGATCCACCTAGTATGGCCACTCTTTTGATATGTTTTCCCAGTAAAGCACTATGTCTAAATGTAGGTGTTCCTAAAGTTTCTTTTAGCTTTTTCAAAAAATCAGATTCTTTAATGCTGTCGGGGAGTTGTCCAATACACCCCATACCCAAATCAGATCTGCTGTTTTCTAATGTTGTAATTTCATAAGCGACAGTTTCATAGGGGTGTACATCCAACAATGTACTGATGACCCTTTTGTGAATGTGCTTGGGGAAAATCATTTGCAACTGTGTTTCTTCCGCCTCGTGTCGTGTTCCAGTTGTACCAACAAAAGGTTTGCTTTCTTCAAGTGGTTTGAAGCCACCTTCTCCCGCAACGGTAAAGCTACATTCGTCATAGTGCCCCATAGCGCCTGCGCCTGCACTAAATAGGGCTTCTTGAACAGTCTTTAGTTGTTTATTTGGCACATAAGTATTGAGTTTTTGTATTGTTCCTTTAGCAGGCTGAATTACCGTTCTTTCAACAAGTCCCAAGGCATCAGCCAAACCAGCGTTAACTCCGTCAAGTTTTACATCTAGCGCTGTGTGTATGGCATATATTGATATATCGTGTTTAATGGCCTTGGTTACTGCTCTAGAAACATAAGATGAACCAGTAATTTTTTTAAGTCCTTTGAAAATAATTGGGTGGAAGCATACTACAAGCTCGCAATTTTTGTTAATAGCCTCATCGATTACCTCTTCGAGCGCATCATGTGCAACAAGAACCTTTTCTACTTTATGTGCGTGGCTACCTACCAATAGCCCTACATTGTCAAAGTCTTCGGCGTAGGCTAGTGGTGCCCATGCTTCCAAACAAGATGTAATTTCACGTACGGTCATCGTTCCAAAGATAAAAGTTCTACTTTTGTTTTTATGAAAATTTGGAGAAAAGCATTATTTCCCTTTCAAATTTTATTTGCAGGAGTTGTTCTGCTTCGTAAAAAGCTGTATCAAAATGGTGTTATTTCGCGTTATACAGCACCAATTCCTACAATTGTGATTGGAAATCTTAGTACTGGAGGTACTGGAAAAACGCCTATGGTCGACTTTTTGCTAAGCCATTTTTCTCAAAAAAAGGAATTGGGTGTATTGAGTCGTGGTTATGGACGTAAGACCAGCGGTTTTTTAACTGTTCATACAAAACGATTGTCGCATGAAGTAGGAGATGAGCCCTTAATGTTGATTAAAAAGCATGCAGCGGTATTTATGGCTGTCTGTGAAAATCGTCCAAAAGGAATTGTTCAAATGCTTCAGCACAGACCCTCACTAGAAGCCATTTTTTTAGATGATGCCTTACAACATTTGGCATTAAAACCTGCTTTTAAAATACTGCTAACCACTTTTCAAAAACCTTGGTTTGACGACGCCTTGCTTCCCGTTGGTAATCTTCGAGAGCCAGCGGCGGCGGCAAGAGACGCCGATATCGTAATAGTGACTAAATGCCCTGAAACAATTGATAATGAAAGGATTTCACAGTATAGGATGCGCTTGGGTTTGTTATCACATCAAGCCTTGTTTTTTACCAAACTTACATATGCAACACATGTGCGTGGTTCTAATTCATTAGCCTTAAAAGATTTTGTTAAGAATCCCTTTGTGTTAATTACGGGAATTGCTAACTCAAGTCCACTGGTTGATTTTTTAAAACGCCAAGGTGCTGATTTTACGCATTTATCATATCCAGATCATCACGATTTTAGTGAAAAAGAAATTACATCCATAAAGGCGATGCAACAGCCTATTTTAACGACCGAAAAAGATGCCGTCCGCTTAGCCTACTATGAGCTTATCGACTGTCATACCATAGGAGTTAGTGTTGGGTTTTTGGAAAACGAACAGGCATTTTTAGACTTGGTGCAATCGGCAATTGACAGCTAGTTATGCTATGTGTTTGTGCGCTTTGTAAGAAGAGCGTACAAGTGCACCACTTTCCACATGGCGGAAACCCATCTCTTTGCCCAATGTCTCGTATTTTTTAAATTGCTCTGGTGTAATAAAATCGGCAACAGGCAGGTGTTTTTTGGACGGTTGCAAATATTGCCCAAGGGTTATGATGTCTACTTTGGCATTGCGTAAATCTTCCATTGAGGCAATAACTTCTTCTTCTGTTTCACCAAGACCTAGCATCAACCCCGATTTTGTACGTTTTAAACCTTGGTCTTTAAGATACTTGAGTGCCTCTAAACTTCTATCATATTTTGCTTGTATACGTACTTCACGAGTAAGTCTACGCACGGTTTCCATATTGTGTGAAACTACCTCTGGAGCAACTTCAACAATACGATCGAGTAAATCTTCTCTACCCTGAAAATCCGGAATTAAGGTTTCAAGTGTGGTATTGGGGTTCATTCTACGTATGGCCTTTACAGTTTCGGTCCAGATGATTGTGCCTTGGTCTGGTAAATCATCACGGTCAACAGATGTAATAACAGCATGTTTGATGCTCATAATCTTGATCGAGCGTGCTACTTTTTCTGGTTCTGCCCAGTCCACAGTGTCAGGCCTTCCTGTTTGAACACCACAAAAACCACAAGAACGTGTACAGATGTTTCCTAGTATCATAAACGTTGCAGTACCCTCACCCCAGCATTCACCCATATTGGGGCAACTCCCAGAAGTACAAATGGTATGTAACTCATATTTGTCTACTAGTCCACGTAATTCCGTGTATTTCTTACCTGTCGGAAGTTTAACTCTCAGCCACTTTGGCTTAGGAGCCCTGGCAGGAGCTTGTGTTGTGGTAGTTTCTGACATATAGCAATTTATATCACAAAATTACAAAACAGTTTTACTAATCAAAAAATTATAGACAAGTAAACGCAACTAAATCCCAAAAGAAATAAAATTCCCAATACACTGGCCACCTGAAGCCACTTTTTTGGTTGGTCTTTTACAGGAACGTGTTTACTGGTGACTAACTTCAGGTTTAAGGCTGCATAAAAAGGCGCTGTAATAAATGAGAGTATGGTGGCGATTTTAACTAACAGCCCCATTTCTGATGCCAAGAATACAAAAATCAAACAAGTACCAAGTGTTAAAATTAAAATCCAGCTTTGTTGTTTTTTTAAAATTGAGAGCTTCAATAGCTTAGATGTATGTGCCATGACTCTTGGTGAAGCATCTAGTGTGGTTAGTGTAGTGCTGACCATGGTGGTAAGGGCTGCTATCGCGATAATCACAAACCATCCACTGCCCATAAGCGATGTGTAAAGCCCAATAAGTTGACCAGCAAACAAATCACCGCTTGAAGAGAAGGAAACACCTGTACCATACATTACAGTTGCTCCGAGTATAATAAAACACAATCCTAAAACAAATGTTACTAAATAGCCTATATTAAAATCAAATAATGAGGATTTTAAACTTATTGAAGGGTTTAATTTTTTCTTTTCGATTGCCCAAACCGAATGCCAAACCGAAATGTCCATTGGGCCAGGCATCCACCCCATAAATGCAATAAGAAATGTCCATTCAAGTGTATTTTTAGGTAAGCTTTGGGTTGTGGGAATATCAGTATTTTGAATAAAAGCAAATATTACGGCAACTAATGTGCTAATGCTTAAAATCAAAACAATAATCTTCATGCTTTTGTCCAACCAACTATAACGACCGCGCCACAACAGAGCAAAACAAAAAAGCGCAACAGCTACAGAAACCCATGTATTAGAATCTATACCAATAAGCCTTGCTGCTATACCAGCAGTTACAGCAGTTACAGCTGCTTGAATGGTAAACATAGTTCCCAAATTCAAGACATAGTAAGCTAGCAAAACTCCTTTTCCCAAGCGTTTATAACCCTCTAAAAGACTTTCACCTGTGGCCATAGCATAGCGTGGACCAAATTGGAAAAAAGGGTATTTGACCACATTGACTAAAAGCAATGCCCAAATCAGGCCATAACCGAAATCAGCACCTGCTCGTGTGGATTGCACTAGATGTGATACACCAATAGCAGCACCAGCAAAAAGCAATCCAGGACCTAGCTTTTTAAAGATTGAAATCACTTTAGGAGTTTTGTGTTGCTAGAATATCAGATAATAGTTTTCTTGCACGCATAAGTTTTACTTTGACGGTACTTTCACTGCTGTTGAGTTTCTCGGTTATTTGTTTGATGCTTAACTCTTGGAGATACTTCAGCTGTATCACTTCACGATAGTGTGGCTTCAAGTTTCTAATGGTATTAAGAAGTGTTTCTAGCCGTTGTTTACGAATCAAATCGTCTTCTGGTCCAGGAGCATTGTCGGGAATTTTATGTGCCACTATCTGGCTAGATTCTGTGGTAAAATTGGCGTTTGTTTTTTTTCTTATTTCGTCAATATGCAGATTTTTAGCAATGGTAGTAAGCCATGTTTTAAAGCCATATGCTTCATCATAAGTCATGATTTTCTCAAATGCCTTTCCAAAACTTCTAATGGTTAGATCTTCTGCCTCGTTTTCGTTTTGGGTACGTTGTAGCATAAATCCATAAACGTCATTCCAAAAAAACTCCAACAAATAACGAAATGCATGCTGATCACCGTCTTTTGCCAGCTTTATTTTTTCGATAAGCGCAGTTGCTTCTGCCAATGAATTAGTTGTTTTTTGGATCGGGAAGATCACAGTCCATTTGCTGATTCGGTAACTTTCCACATAGGCTACAGGCTTCCCCCTCTTTATTTAGAAAAGGACTTTGACTCGCACAAGTTCCAGCAAATTCGCCTCCCTTTTTTGCCCAAATTTTAATGGCGATACCGGCAAAAGCAAGACCCAAAAGAATCAAGCTTATTATAAAAAGTTTCATGTTTAAAAGTAGCTAAAAATTAACATATTACATTTACTTCTGTTTCTAATGTAATGCCAAACTTTTTTTCAACGCCTTCTTTAACATGTTTGGCGTGTTTCCACAGCAATTTTCCAGATGATGTTCCATAATTCACCAATACTAAGGCTTGTTTATTGTGCATGCCTACTTTTCCTTTTTTGAGTCCTTTAAATCCAGCTTGCTCAATTAGCCAACCAGCAGGGATTTTATCAAAAGCCTTATCTATGTGGTGGTGGGGCATTTCAGGGTATTGTTTAAGTAAGTGTGCGGATTCAACCTTTGGAATAATAGGATTTTTAAAGAAACTACCCGCGTTGCCTAGTTTTCTTGGATCAGGTAATTTGCTTTTTCGGATTTGGATAACTGCTTTGGCAATATCCTCAATACTAGGTTTGTTAATACCCATTTCTGTTAATGTTTTCTCTACATTTCCGTATTCTGTTTTTATGCTGTGATTTTTTTTGGTCAAAGCCAACCTTAACGCTGTTACAACATATTCACCTTCTAAATCATTCTTAAAGGCAGACTCTCTATATCCAAAGGCACAGTCTTTAGCATTAAAAATCCTGGACTCCCTCGTCTTGCGATTAATGCACACCGCATCGTAAAAAACATCACTTAACTCAACGCCATAGGCTCCGATATTTTGGATTGGCGCGGCCCCAACTAGCCCGGGGATTAGACTTAAATTTTCTATACCTCCTAAACCCTTGGCAACACACCACATGACCAAATCGTGCCAAACTACCCCTGCACCAGCTGAAACTATTGCGATATGTTCGCTTTCGTTTATGATGCGAATCCCTGTAATTGAAATCTTAATAACGGGTCTTAAAAAATCTTTTACAAATAGAACATTACTTCCACCACCTAGGATGAGGGCATCTTTGAAGGCTTCGTCTTTTAGTATTTCTTGTAAGGCTAAACTTGATTTAACCTCGACAAAAAGGGGCGTAGATGCCGCAACACCAAACGTATTATATTCTTGTAGTGAAAAATTATATTTTTTTTCCATGGGCTTACTTTTGATAAGCATCTAATCCAAGCTGTAAAAGTGCAATGGCTCGAATTAGTTTTTCTGAATTTAGCACAAAAGCTATGCGTATCATGTCTTTTCCTACAATATCACCAGAAAAAAATCCATTTGCCGGTGCTACCATGAGTGTTTCTCCTTCGTCTTGGAAAGATTCCAGCATCCATTTTGCAAAATGATCGCTATCCTTAACGGGAAGTTTGACTAAACAGTAAAAAGCCCCTTTGGGTAAGTATACCGATACACCTTTAATTTTATTCAAATGCTCGATTGCAACTTTTCTTCGGCGTTGGTATTCATCTACAGCGTCAATTAAATATTGTTCTGGCTCATCAAGAGCAGCCTCACACGCGTGCAATGCTATAGTGGGCGGACATAACCTAGATTGTGCAAACTTTAGCGCTGCATTGGTCACTTCCTTGTTTTTTGTGATAAGACAGCCTATTCTAGCGCCGCACATGCTGTATCGTTTAGACATGGAATCGATAAGTATAGCATGCTCCGATAGATTTTCTAGCTGGATCACAGAAATGTGCTCATGACCGTCATAAACAAACTCACGATACACTTCATCAACAATGAAGAACAAATCATGATTAATAGCCAGCTGTCCCAGAGATTCAAGCTCCTCTTTACTGTAAACATAACCAGACGGATTGTTTGGATTGCAGATGAAAAGTGCCCTTGTTTTTGGTGTTATTGCTGCTGCTATCGTTTCGATATCTGGGAGAGAGAACTGACTTTCAAAAGATGATGGAATACCCACAACCTTAACCCCACATGCAGCAGCAAATGTTTCATAGTTGGCGTAAAAAGGTTCTGGAATGATAAGCTCATCACCTTCATTGGTAATGCAATCTAATGCCATAATAATGGCTTCACTGGCCCCTGTGGTTACCAAAATGTCGTCCGCATCAATTTCAATATTATGTTGCTGGTAATAGGAAACAAGTTTGTGACGAAATGAAGCAGTTCCCTCAGAGGGGCCGTATGCGATAATATCATCAGAAAAGTTTCGAATAGCCTTTAATGCACTTTTAGGGCTCGATAAATCAGGTTGCCCAATGTTGAGATGAAATACATCAATCCCGCGAGCCTTGGCCATATTTGCTTGTTTGGCTAGCTTTCGAATGGGCGAGGTGGGTAAGTTTGCACCTTTCTTTGAAATTATCGGCATTAAAATAATTTGCCTGCAAAGATGCGAAAAATGAACGTTTAATGCGAAAATTATTCTTCGGGCGCTTCTTCTACGACCTCCCCTTTAATCTTAAGGGCTACCATAGGGTTAGAAGCATTAGAGGCAACTGTGATGGTTTTCCGAATGGGTCCAATACGCTCTGTGTCATATTTTACCTCAATGAAATCTGATGCACCTGGTGCAATGGGCGCATCTGGTTTTTTAGGAATGGTACACCCACAAGAAGAACGTACCTGCGTAATATTTAAATCCGAAGTTCCAGTGTTTGTAAATTTAAATTGGCGAATACCACTTTCACCTTTGATAACAGTTCCGTAGTCTATGGTCAGCGAGTCAAATGTAATGATTGGAAGGTCTTGGGCGTTGACCGTAAGACCTAAAGCAATTGTTAAAAATAATAATATGCGGCTCATATCCATAAGTTTGGTTTTACTAAAGTAGGCATAAGTACCCATTGTTCAAAATTAAGGCTTTCAATTTCACTACTCGATGCCTACATTTGCGCATAATAAGCATAAAAGCATGTCCATATCATCAAAATTCACACCAAAAGACGTAGAGCAAAAGTGGTATGACTATTGGACAGCAAATAATTATTTTCATTCTACGCCAGACTCCCGTGAACCATACACCATAGTAATTCCTCCACCGAACGTGACCGGAGTTTTGCATATGGGGCATTTGATGAATAATACGCTTCAAGATGTATTGATTCGCCGTGCACGTATGCGTGGATACAATGCTTGTTGGGTGCCAGGAACCGATCACGCTTCTATTGCGACGGAGGCAAAGGTGGTAAATAAGCTCAAAAACCAAGGTATAGACAAAAACGAAATTGGACGTGAAGCTTTTTTAGAACACGCTTGGGAATGGACACATGAGCACGGTGGCGTAATTCTTGACCAACTTAAAAAATTAGGTTGCACATGTGATTGGGATCGCACCAAATTTACCCTTGACCCTGACATGTCTGCATCTGTCATTAAGGCCTTTGTCGACTTGTACAATAAAGGGATGATTTATCGTGGTTTTCGCATGGTACATTGGGATCCGGAGGCACAAACTACACTTTCAGACGAGGAGGTTATTTACGAAGAATGTCAGGGAAATTTGTACCATATTGCTTATGCAATTCAAGGCAGCGAAGATAAAGTAGTGGTAGCTACTACAAGACCTGAAACACTTTTTGGTGATACGGCTGTTGCAATTCACCCTGAAGACGAGCGCTATCTAGGATTGCACGGTAAAAAAGCCATAGTACCTATTGTTAATAGGGTAGTCCCCATTATTAAAGATAAATATGTCAGTTTGGATTTGGGAACTGGTTGTTTGAAGGTTACCCCTGCGCATGATGAAAACGATAAGGTTTTGGGCGAAAAGCATCAACTGGATATTGTTGATATTTTCAATGCCGATGCCACACTAAACCATCACGGTCTTCATTACCAAGGAAAAGATAGGTTTGAGGTACGTAAGGCGGTGGTTAAAGAACTACAAGCAGCAGGAGTATTAGTAAAAGTAACTCCTCACACCCACAAAGTGGGTACTTCGGAACGAACAAAGGCCGTTGTTGAACCTCGATTGTCAGATCAATGGTTTTTAAAAATGGCAGAATTGGCCAAACCAGCTATTGACGCGGTGGAAAATGGCGATGTGCAATTGGTACCAAAAAAGTTTATGAACACTTACCGCCATTGGATGAATAATATTCGCGATTGGAATATTTCAAGACAGTTGTGGTGGGGGCATCAAATACCTGCCTATTACTATGGTTCCAACCGATCATCTGTAGTAGTAGCAGAAACCAAAAAGGCAGCCCTTGAAAAAGCAAAATTACAAAGCGGTAATTCAGAATTAATACTTGACGATCTAATTCAGGATCCAGATGTTCTTGATACTTGGTTTTCTTCATGGCTTTGGCCCATATCGGTTTTTAATGGTGTGTTGAAGCCAGATAATGAAGAAGTATCATATTACTATCCTACACAGGAACTGGTCACAGGTCCTGATATTCTTTTCTTTTGGGTAGCAAGAATGATTATGTCTGGCTATGCTTTACGTAACGAAAAACCATTTTCCCATGTGTATCTTACGGGACTTGTTCGTGATGGGCAAGGACGGAAAATGTCCAAGCAACTCGGTAACTCTCCTGACGCAATTAAACTTATGGAAACCTACGGTGCTGACGGAGTCCGTGTAGGGCTACTTTTAAGCGCGGCAGCAGGTAACGACCTATTGTTTGATGAAAATTTATGTCAACAAGGAAAAAACTTTGCCAATAAAATTTGGAATGCTTTCCGATTAATTCAAAGTTGGAAGGTGGATGAAACAAAAGAAACGTGTGCAACTGCAACTACTGGTATCGATTGGTATAAAGCTAGATTTCAACAAACCTTAGCTACCATTGACGACCACTTTAGCAAATATCGTATTTCCGATGCTTTAATGTCAACTTATAAACTTATTTGGGACGACTTCTGTTCTTGGCTTTTGGAAATTGTTAAGCCGGCATACAATACCGGAATAGATCATGAAACGTACTTAAAAGTATGTGTTCTTTTTGAAGATAACTTACGCATTTTGCATCCGTTTATGCCCTTTCTTTCAGAAGAACTATGGCATGTGCTTAAAAACCGTTCTAAGGAGGAAGCCTTAATCGTTTCTGATTGGCCAAAACAAAAAAGTATTGATAATGCTATTTTAAACCAATTTAATCATACAGCTGCATTGGTTGCACAATTGAGAACAGTTCGTAAAGATCAAAACATTTCCTTCAAAGAACCTATAGACTTGGTAGAAACCATCCAAGATAATATTTCTTTAAGACCAATTGTTGAAAAGTTAATAAATATTAGTAATTGGAATAAATCGGAACACACACCAGAACAAGCGATTTCATTTAGAGTAAATGCACATGAATATTTTGTACCTGTAGCATCGTCTAATATTGAGGAGGAACGCAAAAAGATAGAGGAAGAATTAAAATATCAAGAAGGTTTTTTAAGCGCTGTAGAAAAAAAGCTATCTAACGAACGTTTTGTTTCAAATGCTCCTGAAAAAGTTGTGGAAATTGAGCGAAAAAAAGCAAAAGATGCCCAAACCAAAATAGCAGCGCTCAAATCGCGACTATCGAAGCTCTAACTTTTTGATGCAATAATTGTAACGCCCCCTTTTACAACTTGCCCTTCTTCAACAAGTAAGGGTGTTTTTATTGGCAAGAATACGTCTACTCTTGATCCAAATTTGATAAAACCAGCATCTGTTCCTTGGGTAACGGATTGCCCTTCCTTAGCATAGTTCACAATACGTCTGGCTACTGCTCCTGCAATTTGTCGGTAAAGTACTTCTCCATAGGCTGGATTATCAACCACAATGGTGGTCCTTTCGTTCAATGTAGATGATTTTGGATGCCATGCAACGAGATATTTACCAGGGTGGTATTTGCTAAACACAACAGTACCAGAAACAGGGTATCGGGTTACATGTACATTTAAGGGGGACATAAAAATAGACACTTGCAATCTTTTGCCTTTAAAGTATTCAGGTTCCTCTACCTCTTTTACAATAACCACTTTTCCGTCTACAGGAGATACTACTGCGTCTTGAAGAGCAAGTGATGGTCTATCTGGGTTTCTGAAAAACTGCAGCACTAATACTAAAAAAATAAGCAGTGTAAATTGGAGTGTAATACGTAACCACTTAATGCTTACAAATTGCTCTAACAACAATGCAGAAACAGCGATCAATACAAAACTTACAATGATAATGGTAAAACCTTCTTTATGAAACATAGGAGAATAAATTCAGTAATAATATATACATGGGCGCAGCTAATATGGAACTGTCGATGCGATCGTAAATTCCACCATGTCCAGGCAAAATACTCCCACTATCCTTAACATCACAAACACGCTTTATTTTGGATTGTATAAGATCGCCTAAAGCACCTAATACCGCAGTCACTAAAATAATCAGAAACCAACTGTAGGGCGTATTATCCATGTCAGCAACCCACATTAGTACTACAGTTGCGACAAGTATTCCTCCCAGGCTTCCTTCAATTGTTTTATTGGGCGAAATGGTAGGGGCTAGTTTTCTTTTTCCAAATAATGAGCCAATTACATATGCGCCAGTGTCACTGAGCCAAATAATTCCAAAAAAATACAACACATATTTAGGGTTGGACTTTCCTAAAAAAGCGATTAATATTAGTGGTATGCAGATTTGAAACATGCTTAAGAAATAAACAACTGACTTACTGTAGCTCAACTGCTTTGAATTTCTAAAAAAACCCAGCATAACCAAACACCCAGTTGCTCCTGCCCCAATCAAATAAGGAAAGTATTCGTGATTCAGTTGAACCATAGTGTATACTACAGGAAAGAAAAGGTAACTTAAAATGATTTTTTTGTCGGTAATTCTTTGAAGTTCCCACTGTGCTATAATTGACATAAGAAAAAGGACCAAAGAAAAAAAAGTACTTTCTATGTAAAGGCTCCCTAGGAGCAATCCAACATAGAAGAATGAGGTTAAGGAACGAATTAAAAAATTCATGAAAAATCTTCAAGTAAAAGCAAATACACTTCCTTGACACTGCTGCCGTAGTTCATGTAGTTTTCATCGCTCATTACGTCTGTTTTAAACTGCTTTATGGAAGTGATGTTAAGGGGAATATTATCAACATAGCGATGCTTGATACTTTTTAATCCTTCAGACACGGTTTTAGAGAACTGACGTGTGCCTGCAATGATTACCAATGTTTCAGGAAGATCAGCTAATTTATTTGAACCCAATTGACGTTCGCAGACAACAATGCTTCCGTCATAAGCAACGATAGACTCACAGCTGCAAAGCATTACTTTGGCATTGAGATTAGTTTTGGTAAGTGTAATGCCAACATCTAATTTTTTAGCTAGTACTGGATCTAGACAAAATAGCTCTCTTATCTCAGTAGGGTATTCTTTAACAATAGAAAGAAATGCGTCTTTCGCATCTTGTAAGGTTTCACAGTAGACAAATTTTCCACCACAAGCCGTAAACTTTTGGGCAAAAGCTTGTTCAATTGGAAGTTCTTTGAGCGGCATGTGCGGACCTCGCTCATCCTCAATTTGCTCTTCTTTAGGAGCTGTTTTTTTTCCAAAAATATTTGACCAGAACTTACTCACATATCAAGGTTGTCACACAAAGGTAACAAATCGCAAATTAGTTGGCATCATTTGTTTTTGTAGAATCTTTCGCGTTGAAAGTTTTTTCACTCTTTTTGGGTGTCGCTTTGGGTTTTGCCACTGATTTGGTCTTTGGTATCTCAACTTCTGGATTTTCAAAAGGCCTTTTCCCAAAAATACGCTCCAGATCGTCTTTAAAAATCACTTCTTTTTCGAGTAAGTGCTCAGCAAGTTCTGTTAGCTTGTTTTTATATTTTTTAAGCAATTGAATAGCGCGTTTATATTCTTTTTCAACGATTAAAGAAATCTCCGTGTCAATAAGTTTGGCTGTTTCTTCCGAGTAAGGCTTGGTAAAACCATACTCGCTGTCATTTGTTTGGTAATATGTAATGTTTCCAATCTTGTTATTCAAACCATAGATGGTTACCATTGCTCTGGCCTGCTGGGTTACTTTTACCAAGTCACTTAATGCACCTGTTGAAATTTTATCAAAAATGATGCTTTCAGCTGCTCTACCGCCGAGTGTAGCACACATTTCATCTAACATTTGTTCAGTGCGAACAATTTGCCTTTCTTCAGGTAAATACCAAGCAGCACCTAAGGATTGTCCTCTTGGTACAATAGTCACCTTTACAAGTGGAGCAGCATGCTCTAGCATCCAGCTCACTGTAGCATGTCCTGCCTCATGAAAAGCAATCGTTTTCTTTTCTTCCGGAGTAATAATTTTACTTTTCTTTTCAAGTCCGCCAACAATTCGGTCTACAGCATCTAGGAAATCTTGCCGT
>Ga0208127_1000793_pt1 | contig 16205 bp, 17 predicted proteins | sample ETNtaG_6_FD_185751 | JGI IMG/M metagenome (GOLD analysis project Ga0208127, IMG submission 185751) | Marine microbial and viral communities from oxygen minimum zone, Eastern Pacific Ocean - ETNP201306SV45 (SPAdes) (version 2) | ecosystem: Environmental > Aquatic > Marine > Oceanic ...
GGAAACTTGGCACTCCTGCCATTAACTGTCATTATTTAGATATAGAAAATAATCAATTGAAAGGTTATACCTTGAGACAATTAGAAAATAAAAAGAAAGTTGTACAGTCTCTGAAAGAAATGAAGTTCAAAGTGTTTGCTTCAGGTGATTCTTATAATGATATACAAATGCTTCAAGAGGCAGATTTAGGAGTATTTTTTCAGGCTCCAAAACACATTAGAGAAGAGTTTAAAGAAATTGATGGAGTTGAAAGTCATGCAGATTTAAAAAATTTGCTGATAGAGAATTCCTCTTTCATTGGGAGGACATAATATGGGTCAATCTCAAGGAAAAAAACTTAGAGAGGCTATAGCTAGCAATAATCCTTTGAAGATTGTTGGCACGATCAACGCTTATTCAGCCTTATTGGCAGAAAAGGAAGGTCACAATGCAATTTACTTATCTGGTGGTGGTGTGGCTGCTTCTAGCCTAGGTGTTCCTGATCTAGGTATATCCTCACTTCAAGATGTGCTGATTGATGTAGAGAGGATTACAAATGTAACCTCAGTACCTTTGCTGGTTGATGCAGATACTGGTTGGGGTGGTGCATTTAATATCGCAAGGACTGTTAAATCATTTATCAATTATGGAGCTGCAGGGCTGCATATAGAAGATCAAGTATCGCAAAAGAGATGTGGCCATAGACCAAATAAAGAGATTGTTTCTACTCAGGAAATGGTTGATAGGATTAAGGCTGCAGTAGATGCCAAAACAGATGAAGATTTTGTAGTAATGGCAAGAACTGATGCATTAGCTAATGAAGGATTGGATGCTGCAATAGAAAGAGCTTTTGCTTATCAAGAAGCCGGAGCAGACGCCCTTTTTCCTGAAGCCTTTATTGAACTAGATCAGTATAAAGAACTTAAGAAGAGCATTAATATACCGATCCTGGCTAATATTACAGAGTTTGGCAAGACACCCCTTTTTGGTTGTGAAGAACTAAGTCAGTCAGGAGTAGACATGGTTCTTTATCCTTTATCTGCCTTTAGGGCAATGAGTAAAGCGGCTGAAGAAGTATTTAAAGAAATTAAAAAGTCTGACAATCAGGAGAGCCTTATCAAAAATATGCAAACTAGAGATGAACTTTATGACGTACTAGATTATCATTCGTTCGAAAATAAGTTGGACGAGCTATTCAAAAACTAGATTAGGAAACAAAATGGGTGAGAAGAAATTAGATGGAGCAGGTTTAAGAGGTCAAGTAGCAGGCAAAACTGCTCTTTCAACCGTTGGCAAAGAAGGAAAAGGTTTAACCTACAGGGGTTACGCCATAGAAGAGCTCGCCGAAAAGGCTTCCTTTGAAGAAGTAGCTTATATGCTTTTATATGGAAAATTACCCAATCAATCTGAGTATGATCAATATTCAGCAAAACTAAAATCTTATAGGGCCTTACCAGAAGCCCTCAAAGAAGTTCTTGAGAGAATACCAGCAGATGCACATCCTATGGACGTAATGAGAACAGGTTGCTCTATGCTGGGTAACTTAGAACCAGAAGGAGATTTTTCTAACCAAAATGAGACTGCTGATAGGATTATGGCAGCTTTTGCTTCTATAGTTACATATTGGTACAGATACTCTCATGATGGAGTTCGAGTAGAAACAGAAACAGATCACCCAACTATTGGGGGTCAGTTTTTATCTTTACTGACTGGCAAAGAACCTTCTGAAGAGCATGCTAGAGCACTTGATGTTTCATTAATTCTTTATGCTGAACATGGATTTAATGCTTCAACTTTTACCGCAAGAACCTGCGCTTCAACTTTGTCTGACATGCATTCATGTATAACAGGCGCGATAGGCACCCTAAGAGGCCCACTACATGGTGGCGCTAATGAAGCTGCGATGGAAATGATTGAACAATACTCTACTAGAGAAGAGGCCAAAGCAGGTGTACTTGATTTACTAGCTAAGAAAGAAAAGATAATGGGATTTGGTCATGCTGTTTATAGCACAGAGGATCCAAGAAACGCCATTATTAAAGTTTGGGCGGAGAAACTTTCTAAATTGGATGGCAATACAACCTTATATGAAGTCTCTGAAGAGATCGAAAAAGTGATGGATGAAGAGAAAGGAATGTTTGCTAATACTGACTTCTTTATGGCTTCTGCCTATAACTATTTAGGTATTCCGACTGCTATATTCACTCCGTTATTTGTAATCGGAAGAACTTCTGGCTGGGCTGCAAATATAATGGAACAAAGAGCTGATAATAGAATTATTCGACCAAGCGAAGAGTATATCGGACCAGATAACTCTGTTTGGGTCGACATGTCTGATCGTTAATTAAAGGAAAAAATTATGTCTGGAAACGTTGAAACAAACGTACGTCCTAACCCTGATGACGTACTAGTTAAAATAGCAGATTATGTATTAGATAAAAATATAGAAAGTACTGAAGCGTATGATACGGCTCGAAATTGCTTAATGGACACATTGGGTTGTGGATTGCTTGCCCTTACTTTTCCAGATTGCAAAAATTTACTAGGCCCTTACGTTGAAGGAACAGAAGTACCTGGTGGTGTAAGAGTTCCTGGAACAAATCATGTTTTAGATCCTGTGAAGGGCGCTTGGGATATTGGTGCAATTATTAGATGGCTAGACTTTAATGATACTTGGTTGGCAGCTGAGTGGGGACATCCGTCAGATAATCTTGGAGGAATATTAGCTGCTGCTGATTATTTATCTCAAAAGAATATATCAGAGGGTAAGGATCCTCTTACCATGAAAGATGTTTTGACCAACATGATTAAAGCACATGAGATTCAAGGTGTTTTAGCTCTAGAAAATAGTTTCAATAGAGTAGGGCTTGATCATGTTGTACTGGTAAAGGTTGCCTCTACTGCCGTCATTTCTTCAATGTTTGGTTTGAGTAAAGACCAAACCATTGATGCATTATCGCAAGCATGGGTAGATGGACAGAGTTTAAGAACTTATAGACATGCTCCGAATGCAGGTCCAAGAAAGTCCTGGGCAGCTGGAGACGCAACAAGTAGAGCTCTTCAGTTAGTTTTATTAACTCAAAAGGGTCAGATAGGCTATCCAAGTGTTCTTACTGCGCCTACATGGGGTTTTTATGACGTTCAATTTAAAGGGAATTCATTCAGTCTTCCTAGAGATTTTGATTCATATGTTATGGAGAATGTGCTTTTTAAAATCTCCTTCCCTGCTGAGTTCCATGCTCAAACTGCAGTTGAAGCAGCTGTTACACTTCACGATCAAGTTAAAGATAAATTAGATGATATTGATAAGATCTTGATTTCAACTCATGAGTCAGCCATAAGAATCATAAGCAAAGAAGGTGTCCTTAATAATCCGGCTGACAGAGATCATTGTCTTCAATATATGACCGCAATCGGACTCCTAAAAGGAGATTTAGTTGCTGAGGATTATGAAGATGACGTGGCTTCTGATCCATTAGTAGATCAATTAAGAGAAAAAATGGTGATTGAAGAAGATATCAGATATACACAGGAGTATCTAGAATCTGATAAACGCTCGATTGCTAATGCTATACAAATCTTTTTTAAGGATGGTACTTCAACTGATAAAATTGAGGTTGAATATCCAATAGGTCATAGACGCAGAAGAGAACAGGGAATTCCTCTGCTTGTTGAAAAGTTTGAGAGGAACTTAGCCACTCAATTTTCAGAAGAAAGATGCCAAAATATCTTAAACTTGTGTATGGATCAAAACAATCTAGAAACAACTTCTGTTCTAGACTTCATGGATCTTTTCGTTGCTGAATAATTCATGAGAGACTTTCTAGAAGATTTTTTAGAGCGCCTTATATTCGCGAGTAGGTGGCTTCTGGCACCTATATACATAGTGCTCTGTTTATCTCTCCTATTTATTACAGTAAAAGTTATCCAAGAAACAGTTAACTACTTACCTGTAATGCTTCTACAAGACGTGAAAGGCATTATGCTTTTTGTTTTGCACATTGTGGATTTAGTCTTGGTAGGCAACTTAGTTTTGATGATTATTTTTGCTGGATATGAAAATTTCGTTTCCAAGATACATGTAGCAGAAGAGAGCGAAGATAGACCTACCTGGATGGGCACTGTAGATTTCAGCGAATTAAAATTAAAACTAGTAGCATCCATTGTCACTATTTCTGGTATTAATCTTCTTGCAGCTTTTATGGATTTATCACAGATAAGTGATAGAGAAATTTTCTGGATGGTAGTTGTTCATCTAATCTTTATACTTTCTGGAGTACTACTTGCTCTCATGGACTTTGTTACCTCCAAGTCAAAGAGTATCTAGTTAATCTATATTGATATCTAAGTAAGCATTTAGCTCTGATAGAGCATCCATTGGTTGAATAACTTTTATTGTTTTCATTCCTAGTTCTCTGGCGGGCTTGAGGTTTATACCAAGATCATCTAAAAAAACTACATCTGTAGGATCTACATTACCCCTCTCGCAAGCGCGTAAGTAGAAGTCAGGATCAGGTTTTCTTACATTCTCTTTGCTAGATTCAAAAACGAAGTCAAATAATTCCATCACTTGATCATGTTTTCCAGAGGCTGAGACATTACCATCAAAGTCCATATCACCCATTGATTGAATATTATTTGTAAGACATGCTTGAAGTAAGTTACCTTTAATTTTTTTTAAAGCTGCAATCATTTCAGGTCTGACTTGGCCTCTTAAAAGGGCAATTACATCTTTTCCTTTTACAGGATGACCCAGATTTTTACTCTCTATCTCAAACAATTTGTTGAATTCTTCTAAATTTACCTCATTTCTCTCTAGCTTTGCCCATGCATTTGAGTCAGGATTGGTAGAGTTCACTAAACGAAGAAAGTCTTTTGGTAAATCATTTTCTTTTTCAAACCTATTGAAGGATTCAAAAGGACTGCTGGTTATAACTCCTCCAAAATCCCAAAAAACTGCTTTAATCATATTACGTCCATCTTTTTTTGATGAAGTATATTGGATGTTTTCAAATAAATATCAAATTTAATTCCCAAAATCCTTAAAAATTCTATAATCGCACCCCCAGTAGAGTAATTAGATAAATATATGTCAGGAAATTCTTTTGGAAATTCATTTGTTGTGACCACTTTTGGTGAGAGTCATGGCGTAGCCCTGGGGTGTGTCATTGATGGTTGTCCTCCTGGATTAGATTTATCAAAAGAGGATATACAGCGCGAACTAGATAAGAGAAAACCAGGCTCTTCAAAATATACTACTCAAAGAAAAGAAGATGATGAGGTAGAAATTCTATCTGGAGTTTTTGAAGGTAAGACTACGGGAACACCGATTGGTTTGCTAATCAGAAATAAAGATCAGAAATCAAAAGACTATGATGACTTAAAAGATGTTTTTAGACCCTCCCATGCTGATTACGTTTATTCAAAAAAATATGGTCACAGAGATCACAGGGGAGGAGGAAGATCTTCTGCTAGAGAAACAGCTATGAGAGTTGCTGCAGGTGCAATAGCAAAAAAATATTTGAGCGATAAACAAGGCATTAGCATTAAAGGATATTTATCTCAGATCGGTACGATTGAAGTTAATAAAATCGATCTGACCCAAATAGAAAAAAATCCATTCTTTTGTCCTGACTCTGAAGTTTTAGAGGACATAGAAACGTTGATAGATAATCTTAGAAAAGAAGGTGATTCTATAGGTGCCAAAATTGAAGTTACTGTTTCTAACATGCCAATAGGTTTGGGTGAACCAGTTTTCGATAAGCTTGAAGCTGATTTAGCAAAAGGGTTGATGAGTATAAATGCTGTCAAAGGTTTTGAAATCGGTAAGGGTTTTGGTCTGATAGCCTCTAAAGGTTCAGATGCCAGAGATGAAATGTCTCCAGACGGTTACTTGTCGAATAATTCAGGAGGGATTTCCGGAGGTATAAGTACAGGACAGGATATAAATCTTTCAATAGCTTTAAAACCTACCTCCAGTATTAACAAGGAAGGCAAAACGATAGATAGTTCTGGTGAGTCTCAAGAAATACAGGTTAAAGGAAGGCATGATCCTTGTGTAGGTGTTAGAGCAACTCCAATTGCTGAGGCAATGACAGCTCTTGTTATTATGGATCATTTCCTTCGAAACAGAGCACAGAATGCGGATGTCGTAACTGATATACCTGACTATTCTTAAATAATCTTATGCCACAAACTTTATACGATAAGTTATGGAACCTTCATGAAGTCACACAAAGGGAGGACGGCACTCATTTATTGTATATAGACAGACATTTAATTCATGAAGTTACGTCTCCTCAAGCTTTCGAAGGTCTAAAAATAGCCGGAAGAAAACCGTGGAGAATTTCATCAAATATTGCCACCCCCGATCATAATGTTCCAACTACAGACAGAGCAAAGGGTATTCAAGGTATAAATGATGAGGTTGCTAAGCTACAAGTAATCACCTTGGATGAAAACTGCAAAGAACATGATATTTTACAATTTGATATTCATGATATACGTCAGGGTATCGTTCATGTTGTAGGCCCAGAGCAAGGTTTAACCCTTCCAGGTATGACAATTGTATGCGGGGACTCACACACTTCAACTCATGGGGCATTGGCCACACTTTCCATGGGTATTGGCACATCCGAAGTAGAGCATGTCCTTGCAACGCAATGCCTCAAAACATCTAAATTGCAAAACATGAGAGTCACAATCAATGGTGATTTACAGAAAGGTGTAACTCCCAAGGATGTTACTCTTGCAGTAATAGGAAAGATAGGAACGGCAGGAGGTACTGGTTATGCAATAGAGTACGCGGGATCTGTAATTGAAAACATGTCTATTGAAGGAAGAATGACTGTTTGCAATATGGCAATAGAAGCTGGAGCAAGAGCTGGCCTAGTTGCTTATGACCAGACTACAGAGGCTTATATCAAAAATAGACCATTTGCTCCCACCGGAGAGCAATGGATTAATGCAAAGAGTCAATGGGAAGAATTGATTAGTGATGAGGATGCTACATTTGATAAAGAAATAGAGATAGACGGATCTTTAATTGCACCTCAAGTTACCTGGGGAACATCTCCAGAGATGGTGATTGATATTGACGGTTTTATTCCTGAACCTGACAGTGAATCTATTCAACATGCCTTAGATTATATGGATCTGGAACCTGGTAAAAGAATTAAAGATATAAAGCTTGATCAAGTATTTATAGGTTCTTGTACTAATTCTAGGATCGAAGATTTGAGAGAGGCTGCGAAAGTGTTGGAAGGAAAAAAGATATCAGATTCAATTAAACGAGCAATTGTAGTGCCAGGATCTGGTCTAGTTTCTAAACAAGCTATTGAAGAAGGTCTTGATAAGGTATTTATGGATTCAGGGTTTGAATGGAGAGCACCAGGATGTTCTATGTGTTTAGCCATGAATCCAGATCAACTTGGTGATGGAGAGCATTGCGCATCAACTTCAAATAGGAATTTTGAAGGAAGACAGGGATATGGTGGTAGAACACATCTTGTCTCTCCTAGTACGGCTGCAGCTTCAGCTATAGAAGGCCATTTCGTTGATGTAAGGGAGTACTTGCCATGAACAATACATTCACTTTTCATCGTGGGAGGGCTGTTCCCCTTGACAGAGACAATATAGATACTGATCAAATCATCCCTAAACAGTTTCTAAAATCTATTAAAAAGAGTGGTTTTGGACCTAATCTATTCGATGCATGGAGGTATGAAGACGAGGGCTTTCCCGGACAAGATATTAGTCAGAGAAAGCCAAATAAAGAATTTATTCTGAATCAAGAGAGATTCAATGGTGCTGACATATTGATTAGCAAGAAAAACTTTGGTTGTGGTTCTAGTCGCGAACATGCAGTTTGGTCTTTAATGGATTTTGGTTTCAAGGTTGTTATTGCTGAGAGTTTTGCAGATATTTTTTATAACAACTGTTTTAACAACGGTCTTTTACCAATTACTCTCTCCTCTGAAAAGATTTCTATGATGCTCAATATTGCAGATGAAGGTAAAGAAATTGAGATCGATTTAGAAAATCAAGTTATCTTCTTTGAAGATAATGAAATTGCTACTTTTGAGATAGACCCTTTCAGAAAGAAATGCATTTTAGAAGGTTTAGATGAAATTGGATTAAGTCTCATTCATGCAGCAGAAATAAAAGAATTTGAACAGAAAAGGGCCATGGAATCACCTTGGATTTTTAAAATAGGGAATAAAAATGAAAAGTAGAGAAGTTCTATTTCTACCAGGAGATGGAATAGGGCCTGAAGTTAGCAACGAAGCAAGAAAAGTTCTCGAGCATTTAAATGACTCTCAAGATTTAGGGATAAATATTTCACAATCAGTTGTCGGCGGATGTGCATATGAAGAGTTTGGTAAACCCCTGCCTGAGGCAACATTAGAGGCAGCTAAAAAATCAGATGCGATACTGTTAGGGGCTGTTGGAGGTCCTGCATGGGATAATCTTCAATATGACCTGAGACCAGAGAGAGCTTTACTTGGTTTAAGATCAGAACTAGATTTATTTGCAAACCTCAGACCAGCAATCTTATCGAAATATTTGAGTGACTCCTCCTCTTTAAAATCAGAAAAAGTTCTAGATCTTGATCTCCTAATTATCAGGGAACTCACAGGTGGAATATATTTTGGAGAGCCTAGAGGTACTTCTGATTCTAATCAATCGGCTTTCAATACTATGATTTATTCAAGAGATGAAATTGAAAGAATTGGTAGAGTTGCTTTCGAAGCAGCCCAAAAAAGAAATAAACATTTATGTTCTGTAGATAAAGCTAATGTACTAGAAGTTAGTGTTTTGTGGAGAGAAGTAATTTCAAAATTGGCTAACGAGTACCCAGATGTTCACTTATCTCATATGCTTGTTGACAATGCAGCTATGCAATTAGTTAGAGAACCGAAACAATTCGATGTAATAGTTACTGGAAACTTATTTGGTGACATACTTTCGGATATTGCAGCAATGCTTACCGGTTCCATAGGTATGCTTCCTTCAGCTTCTCTAAACTCTAAAAATCAAGGTTTATACGAACCTGTTCATGGTTCGGCACCGGATATTGCCGGTAAAGGACTTGCCAATCCCATAGCAGCAATTCTTTCAGTTGCCATGATGTTAAAGTACAGTTTTAGCTTAAACAAAGCTTCATCAGCTATAGAAAATGCTATTCAAGGAGTATTATCTGAGGGTTATATAACTCATGATCTTGAAGGAGATGATAATAAAAAATTATCAACCTCAGATATGGGTAATAAGATTATTGAAAAATTGATATAAAGATGAAAAAAGCAAAAAGAATAGCCATAGCAGGTGCAACAGGTATGGTAGGTCAGGCTTTCCAGAATTTACTTGAAAAAAATTTTTTCCCTGAAGCTGAAATAGATCTGCTTGCAAGTCAAAAATCAAAAGGAAGATCGGTTACCTTTCGAGGAAAAGAACACGTTATAAAGGATCTTTCTGAATATGATTTTAGTTACACTGACTTGGCCCTCTTTTCAGCTGGTGCTTCTGTCTCTGCTGAATATGCACCTAAAGCCGTATCTCAAGGTTGCGTGGTTGTAGATAATTCCTCTTGTTTCAGGTACGACGATGATATAGCCCTTATTGTTCCTGAGGTTAATGGTAATGAGCTATCAAATTATGATTTACCTACAATCATAGCAAATCCAAATTGCTCAACTATCCAGATGTTAGTTGCCCTTAAACCTATTCACGAAGAATTTAAGATTAAACGGATAGATATCACAACCCTGCAGGCTGTTTCAGGTACTGGCAAGGAAGCTACTGAAGAATTACTGGATCAATTAAGTGCATATCAAGGAGATAAAGAACTTGAGAATAATATTTACCCTAAGCAAATTGCCAATAATGCATTACCTCACTGTGATGTTATGGAGGAAAATAGATACACTAAAGAAGAGAATAAACTTTTGAAGGAAACACATAAAATTCTTGATTCAAATATACATGTCGCTGCAACTTGTGTAAGAGTTCCAGTTCTTAATGGCCACTCAGAATCTATTCATATACTTACAGAAAAGCCCTTAACAGAAGATGTGGTTGTGAAATTGCTAAGTAATTCTCCTGGATTAAAATTACATTATGATCTTGGTGCAAATGACTATCCCACAGCAGCTACAGACGCGGATGGAGATTACCTTGTTCACGTAGGGAGGCTTAGGAAAGATCTTTGGGATGATTGTAGAATGAATATGTGGGTGGTTGCAGATAACCTTCTTAAGGGAGCTGCTTTAAACAGTATTCAGATCGCCAATCTGATATTTGACTAATCCAAAGATGCAAAACCTTTTATTGAATCTTGAAACAGAATTTTACTTATTTACAGGTATAGACTTAGAAGGCATAAGCGGACTATTTCTTGGCCTTACAATCTTTTGTTTATTTTTATTCATTTTCAGGTTTGAAAAGAAAAGAGAAATTTTAATTCATGATATCGATCTTTCGAATGAGATTGGGAATGAGAAGCTTGCGAAGATAAATCTCTCAAGGAGCTTGATAGAAATGGATCAAAAGGACGAAGCAATTAGACTTTTGCAAGAAGTTCTTGAAGATACACCAAGCCCAGAAGAAAAAAGGAATGCTGACCAATTATTATCCAAGATTGGAGTCTGATTTATGCAATCAAGAGTAGCTTTAGGCATTGAATATGATGGATCAGAATATTATGGATTTCAAAAGCAGAAGAGTACTGAACAAACCATTCAAGGGAATCTAGAAAATTCTATTTCCAAGGTTGCTAATCACTCTATTAAAACTTTTTGTAGTGGTAGAACTGATGCAGGTGTTCACGCATTTATGCAGGTTGTTCATTTTGATACTGAATCCAGAAGATCAACACGTGAATGGGTTAGAGGAATAAATTCCTATCTACCACATGATATAAAAGTCCTTTGGTCAAAAGAGCTAGACGAAACATTTCACGCACGATTTTCAGCTACACATCGATCCTATTTATACCGTATTTTGAATAATCAAACACCTTCAGCACTTTGGTCAAAAAGATCTTTGTTTGTTCCTCAAAAGCTAGATATCAGGGCCATGAGAGCTGCTTCAAAATATCTCATTGGAGAACATGATTTTAGCTCGTTTAGAGGATCTGGTTGCCAATCAAATTCACCCGTAAGGACAATAGAAAATATAAAAATTACGAAGAAAAATAATTTCATAACCTTTGAACTTAGAGCCAATGCTTTCCTTTTACATATGGTCAGAATAATTATTGGAACATTGTTGATGGTAGGAAAAAGAGAAATTAAACCTGTAGAAATGAAGAATATACTTAACGAAAAAGATAGAAGGATTTCAGGTAAGACAGTCAGCTCTTCGGGTTTATATTTTTTAGGGCCTAAGTATCCTGCAAAATATCAATTACCAGATTTTGAAGATAATCTAATTTAAAATCTCTTAAGTGTTTCTATTCTATAATCCTAAAACATGAGTCATTTCATTAAAGTCTGCGGCATAACAAATACCACAGATCTCTCTTTTATAAGTAAAACAAATATTGATGCAGTAGGCTTCAATCTTTACAAAAAAAGTAAGAGACATATAGAGCTAGTAGAAGCCAAGGCATTGTCTGAATATCTTCCTAATTCCTTTCAAGTCTTTTTAATCTTTGTCAATCAGCCCGCACAATTCGTTTCAAAGTGTTTAAAGCAGATTCCAAATGCTATTCCGCAATTTCATGGAGAGGAAGATAGAGAATATTGTGAAAGTTTTGGGGCTAATTATGTAAAGGCCATAAGGATAAGGCCAAATACTGATCTAGAAAAGATTAATCAAGAGTATAAAAGTGCTAAAATGCTCATCTTCGATAGTTTTGATGAAAAAGAGTACGGAGGCACAGGACAGACTTTCGACCTAAATCTCCTAGGAGATAGAATAACAACTCCTTATCTAGTTGCAGGAGGAATTGATGCTTCTAATTTTAAAGAAGCTCTACTATTAAATAATTGTATAGGTATAGATGTCTGTTCAAGCGTTGAGAAGGAACCTGGAATTAAAGATCATTCCAAGTTAAAAAATTTAATTGAAAAAGTAAGGAGTTTTCATGTCTGAAGAATTAATGCCTGATAAAAATGGAAGATTTGGTATATACGGTGGAAGGTATGTAGCAGAAACCTTAGTGCCCGCCTTAGAGGAATTATCAGAGCAATATGAAATCATAAAAAATGACGAAAACTTCCTTAAGGAATTTACAGACGATCTTAAATATTATGTTGGAAGACCTTCCCCTTTATATTTTGCAAAACGATGGACAGAGTTGTTAGGTGGAGCAAAGATTTTTCTTAAACGCGAAGATCTAAATCATACTGGAGCTCATAAAATCAACAATACTGTTGGTCAAATTTTGCTTGCAAAACATATGGGTAAGAAAAGAATAATTGCTGAAACCGGTGCAGGACAACATGGTGTAGCAACTGCATCTGTAGCAGCGCGACATGGACTGGAATGTATCATCTATATGGGAGAAGAAGACATCAAGAGGCAGTCACTCAATGTTTTTAGGATTAAATTGCTTGGAGCAAAAGTAGTTGGTGTTAGCTCTGGAACATCTACCCTTAAAGACGCAATGAATGAGGCGATGAGAGATTGGGTAACGAATGTTGATGATACTTACTATATTATCGGAAGTGTGGCTGGGCCTCATCCCTATCCCCAAATAGTGAGAGATTTCAATGCTGTTGTAGGTAGAGAAGTTTTAGAACAAAGTCAGAGTATTATTGGGAAGGATCCTGATATGTTGGTAGCTTGTGTTGGAGGAGGTTCTAACGCAATGGGTTTATTTTATCCATTTATCGAGAAAAAAAGCGTTAGATTGATAGGAGTTGAAGCGGGTGGATTAGGATTGAGTACAGGAAAACATGCTGCTCCACTAAATGACGGAAAGGAAGGAGTGCTTCATGGTATGAGAACATATCTGATGCAGGATGATGCAGGTCAAGTTATCGAAACACATTCTGTTTCAGCAGGATTAGATTACCCAGGAGTAGGACCCGAACACGCATGGCTGAAAGATATTGGAAGAGCCGAATATGAAGCCGCAGATGATGAGGAGGCTCTAGATGCATTTAAGGAATTAACTAGAGTAGAAGGCATAATGCCTGCACTTGAAACAGCTCATGGAATTGCTTATGTAAAAAAAGTAGCTCCAACAATGAGTAAAGACAACTCTATTGTAGTAAATGTTTCTGGTCGAGGAGATAAAGATATAAATACTGTAGCTTCGATAGAGGGAATAGAACTTTGAGTTCCAAGATCAAAGAAGTCTTTTCTAACATTAAAGCTCAAAAAAGAAAGGCTTTAATTACTTACATAGTATCTGGAGATCCAGATATACAAACAACCCTTAATATCATGCACCGCATGGTTGAAGAGGGTGCCGATATAATCGAGCTCGGAATACCTTTTTCTGACCCGATGGCCGAAGGAGTATCAATACAAAGAGGTCATGAAAGAGCTTTAGAGAAAGGAGCTTCTTTGCATGATGCATTTGAATTAGTAAAAGAGTTTAGGCTTACTAACAAGCTAACACCCATTGTCTTTATGGGGTATATGAATACTTTTGAATCTCTAGGTGCAGACCTTTTTATGCAAAATGCTTCTTCATCAGAGTTAGATGGAATCCTTATCGTAGACATGCCTCCTGAGGAAAGTTCTGAATTTAGTCTCGCAGCTAAAAAGGCCAATATAGATATAATCAGACTAATAGCACCCACTACAAGTTCTTCAAGAGCCAAAAAGATTTGTTCGCAATGCTCTGGTTATATTTATTACATATCTGTTAAGGGCATAACTGGAGCAGGCAATATGGATGCAGCTGATGTAAAGAATAAAGTTGGGGAACTAAGAAAACATACTGATCTACCTATTGCTATTGGGTTTGGAATTAAAGACGCAGCTTCAGCTTCCTCTGTAATGGAAGTAGCTGATGGTATAGTTGTAGGTAGTGTTTTTGTTGATTTAATAGGTGAAGGTGGCAATATTATTGAGAAAGTTAGTGCAAAAACCAAAGAACTTTCTGAAGTACTACATTAAAAATGGCTAATTGGTTTGAGAAAATATTACCCTCTTTCATAAGAAAAGAAACTACTAAGAAGTCAACCATTCCTGAAGGGTTGTGGCAAAGCTGTAATTCTTGCAACAATATTCTGTACGTACCTGAACTAGAATCTAATTTGTTTGTTTGTCCCAAGTGTGACCATCACATAAGAATAGGCGCAAGAAAAAGATTGGAAATTTTTCTAGATTCTGCCGAAACCATAGAAATTTCTGAATATAAAACACCAAAAGACTGGTTGAAATTTAAGGATACTAAATCTTATAAAGAAAGAATAGATTCTGCTGAAAAGAGTAGCAATGAAAAAGAAGCCTTAATAGCCATGAAAGGATATCTTAAAAAGATGCCTGTAGTCGCTTGTGCTTTTGAGTTTAGATATATGGGTGGATCAATGGGCTCAGTAGTAGGTCAGAAATTTGTAGATACAGTCAATTATGCCCTCGAAAATCAATTGCCAATGGTATGTTTCTCAACTAGTGGAGGAGCCAGAATGCAAGAATCTCTAGTTTCTCTTTATCAAATGGCCAAAACAAGTGCAGCTATAGAAAAAATGAGACAAGCAAAGCTACCTTATATTTCAGTAATGATTGATCCTATCTATGGAGGAGTATCAGCAAGTCTAGCAATGCTAGGAGATATAAATATAGCTGAACCTAAAGCATTAGTAGGTTTTACGGGTCCGAGAGTGATTGAGCAAACATTAAATGTAAAGCTTCCTGAAGGATTTCAAAGAAGTGAATTTTTATTGGAACATGGTGCAATTGATATGATTGTTCATAGAAAAGATCTTAAGGACACTATCCATCGTCTTATATCGAGTTTGATTTCTAATAAAAAATAAAAAATGAATTCCGATCTTCTATCTGATTGGCTAACTTATATAAATTCTAACAGACCAAACGAGGGTGATTTTGGTTTAGAAAGATTACAGGGAATTTATTTAGAAATCGTCAAAAGACCTATAGCAAAAAAGACTGTTTTAATTGGAGGAACCAACGGTAAAGGCACAACAGCAGAATATCTTAAAAACTTTTTTATAGCTTCTGGAAAGAAAGTAGGAGTTTACACTTCTCCTCATTTAATTGAATTCAATGAAAGAATTAAGATTAATAATATTTCGTCTTCTGATGAAGAGATTATTAAATCTTTTGAGAAAATTGATAAAATTAAGAACAAAACACGTCTAACATACTTCGACTTTGCCACTCTTGCCGCTTTTGATATTTTTTCGAAAGAAGATCTAGATATCGCTATTCTGGAAATTGGTATCGGAGGAAAGTATGACCCTGTTAATCTTATTGATGCAGACTTATCAGTTATCACAAATATTGAACTAGATCATGAGAAATGGCTTGGCTCATCTCTAGAAGAAATAGGGCATCAAAAGGCTGCCATCCTTAAACCAGGAAAGTTGGCTATTTTGGGTTCAGGGATAATGCCTGCATCTGTAATATCTCAAGCTAAAAAAACTTGCACCTATTATCAACTCAATAGTGATTTCCTGATCCAGGAATATGACTCAGGCTGGACTTATAATTTTGTAGATAAAGATTTCGAGATAAAAGGCCTACCTTATGGAAATCTCAATAGAGAATCAGCTGCAAGTGCTATTACTGCATTCCAGCTTTTGAGCGAAGAAGATATTGACTTTAAATCGATTATTGAAAGAACAAATTTAAAAGGAAGATGTGATGTGATTGATAATTTTATATTAGATGTTTCACATAACCCGGCTTCAGTAAAAAACCTTATATCCTTTGTTGCTAAGAACTATAAAGATACAAAATTTAGTGCAATATTTTCTTCTATGAATGATAAAGATAATGTCTCAATCATAAAGGAAATATCCCACTTAATTGATGAGTGGAATATTTGCTCTATTTCTGATGATAGATTTGATACTGAATCTTTGACGGAACTAACTGAAAGCCTTACACAGACTAAAATCAATAAACTGAATACAGTTTATTCAGCCGTTGAAAGAGGTTACCATGAAGGCACACCTCAAATTGTTTTTGGTTCTTTCATAACAGTTAGTGAGGCTTATAAAGCTTTAGAAAAATTAAAAAGTCAGCTGTGAAGTTAATTAATTATTCTTTATTACTATTTATCAGTATTTTCTTTTTTT
>Ga0208127_1000794_pt1 | contig 16181 bp, 15 predicted proteins | sample ETNtaG_6_FD_185751 | JGI IMG/M metagenome (GOLD analysis project Ga0208127, IMG submission 185751) | Marine microbial and viral communities from oxygen minimum zone, Eastern Pacific Ocean - ETNP201306SV45 (SPAdes) (version 2) | ecosystem: Environmental > Aquatic > Marine > Oceanic ...
TGCCGGATACGATCGATGACTTCACGAAAGAGGAATTGATCCAGGGCGGGCGCAACCAGCTGTTTCGGCGCCGTTTCGAAGGAGTCGAGATCGTCGTCAAGCGCTTCCCTAATCGCGATGCTTGGAAAAAGATCGTCTATCGCATCTGCCAGGGGAAAGCCAAGCGATCCTACTTGCATTCGGAGCGGCTTAATCAAGCCGGACTCAACAGCCCGGAGCCCATTGCATGGCTCGAGACATGGGAGGGGCCGTGGTTGAAAGATAGTTTCTACATTTGCGTTTTCGCGCCCTTCGAGCACGAAGCTCGCGAGCTTAAGCGTTCCGATCTACCCGCTCGGGAAGCGAAAGCCCGGTTGTTAGGCCAATCTCTGGCGAAGATGCACCAGGCCAATATCCTGCATCTCGATCTGACTCCAGGTAACCTCCTCTACACATCGAGAAAAGAAGATGAATGGGAGATCCAAATAGTGGATAACAATCGCATGCGGTTCGGACCGGTGGGACCAAGAATAGCGATGACTTCGCTGGTCCAGGCCGATCTGCCGGACGATTTAGTCTCGCCGATGTTGTCTGCCTATGCGGAGAGCAATCAGGATTCTCTCGGGGATCTGGAAAAGGCGTATTGGAAGCGCCGTCGCAGCTATGAATTGAAATGGCGAATTAAGAATGCAACCCGTCCATGGAGGAGGAAAATTGGGCTCTGATTACAACGCGGGTCAGTCCACTTGGGACCCTTTCAGCGAGCAGCCTTATCCGATTCGGCGACAGTTCACCATTGGGCAACGTCTGAAGGGACGATTTTGGCCGTTCGCTAAGTCCGCCCTGACCACACTTGTTGCGTTGCCGGTAGTCGCTGCCCTTCAAGGAGCGTTGTCATTAGGATATCGCCCGAAGAAATGGAAACGTCGCAGCGAAGACCCCAAGGACTTCATGGGGTTGGCGGTTGCGCTTCAGTCTTGCGATGGACCTTGCCTGGCTCGTGAGATCGAGAAGCTAGGAGCGCGTCAGATTTTGCTGCGCTTTCCTCTTTGGGAAATGGATCGCTTGGAGGAGCATTGGCAATTGGTGGAGTCGCTACCGGATTGCGAATTCGTTCTGTGCGTTATGCAGGATCGGCGGCATGTACTCGATCACGATCTTTGGAGGAAGAATCTGAATACGATTGTCCGTCGATTTTGGCCGAGGATCAAAAGCTACCAGATCGGTCAAGGAATCAATCGTTCCAAATGGGGTATCCTCAGTTGCGACGAATTCCTTGCCTTCGCGTCCGTTGCCGAGGAGCTCCGGTCCGATTTTCCGGACATACACTTCGTTGGCCCCTGTGTCTTGGATTTCGAGACTATTCCCTTTATCCGATCAGTGATGCATGGATTTGGCATTCATTGGGACGTTGTGGGCTGCGCTCTGTACGTCGACCGTCGCGGTTGTCCTCGCAACCGGCAGCTTCTCGTTTTCGACCTAACCCAGAAGATATACCACTTCGTAGCCTGTGTGATGTGCGGCAATCGGGCGAACAATCGATTCTGGATTACGGAAGTCAATTGGCCATTGGAGAATCAAAGCCCCTATGCCCCAACGGGCGAAAAGGAATGCGTCAGCGAAGAGGCCGCCGGCACTTATCTGAGGCGTTACTATGAGGATGCCTGGGAAAGCGGCCTGATCGAACGCGTCTATTGGTGGCAACTCGTTTCCAAGGGCTTCGGCCTCATCGACGTCAATGATGACGGATCTTTGCGCTATCGCTCTTCCTACGACGAGTTTAAGAAACTGCTGGATGCAGAAGCTCCCAGCGCTGCGGCGCAGGAGACGGATAAAGAAACGGCGGAAACGTAGAGACAGGCCTATAGACTGTCTAGTATCTGGAACCGGCTGTTCCAAGGCAGATGGCAGCTTCGCTGTTGGCTTTGGCCTTGCGAAGCTTGGTACCCAGGGTGGGAATCGAACCCACACTTCCGAAGAAACCTGATTTTGAGTCAGGCGCGTCTACCAATTCCGCCACCTGGGCATCCTTTCGCAGGAAGAGAGAGGTGTATGCCTTTGGCTAGTTGCGGAAGCAAGCCAAAATCCGAAAATTGGCGAGTGGTCCTGATTTTCTTTAGGGAATCCAAAAAAAGCGTTTGAAATCCGAAGAAGCGCTCCCCAGATTGGCCAGCCTTTCCTCTTTTGTCGGGCCATGGCGCAGCCTGGTTAGCGCGCTTGTCTGGGGGACAAGAGGTCCCGAGTTCGAATCTCGGTGGCCCGACCATTTTTCCTTTCGCTCCAATCGCATATTTACATATCATTGGACACTGCTTCATCGGGATGGCAGCCGAAACTCGATATTCCTTTCGCATGATATGGCCAGCCTTGGCGCTGATCGCTACGCTGGCGATTGTTTCCAGCTTCGATTCGGGAGGACCGGAAAAGGAGCAGATTCCCTATTTCGACAAAGTCGCTCACTTCTTCGTATTTGGGTTGATGGGCACGCTTTGGTTTCGCTGGCTGAAGGGCGATTTGAAATCGTCTTTCCGATTCGTAGCGGCCTTCGCGCTGACCATTGCCTATGGAGTCGCCGATGAGTGGATACAGTATTATAATCCCCATAGAGTTACCGACTTCTATGATTGGCTGGCTGATGGACTGGGGGGAGCAACAGGTATCTACGTATACCGAAGCTGGACGCTTTATCGCCGCGTCTTGGAGACGCCCATCGGAGCCCTCTTGCGAGGGCGTATCAGTCGGGAAGGCTAGGACGCTTGCCTCAGCGCGTTTGGGAGGTTGAATAGAAGAATGGATCGATCAGGCGACCGAGAACGAATTGAATTTTTGCGAAGGGAGGTTTCGCGTCACGACGAGCTGTACCACCGTCAAGCTTCGCCTGAAATTGCGGATTTCGAGTACGATGCCCTAAAAAGGGATTTGGAAACCTTGGAGAAAGCGTACCCGGAATGGTCATCGGCGGACTCTCCGTCCAAAAAAGTTGGCAATGACCTGCTCGAGGGGTTCGAATCCTATCGGCACCGGCAGGCCATGCTGAGTTTGGATAACACGTATTCGAAAGATGAATTCTTCGCTTTCGTCGAACGGGTTGAAAAGGGCCTTGAGGCAACGGATGTGGATTTCGTGGTAGAGCCCAAGATCGATGGCGTGGCGGTGAGCTTGACTTATGAATCGGGGAAGCTGGTTCGAGCCGTTACCAGGGGCAATGGAATCGAAGGCGATGACATTACGGCCAACGCGCTTTTCATCGACGAGCTTCCCAACGCGTTGGCGGGCGAAGGGGTTCCCAATGCGATCGAAATTCGGGGCGAGATCTATATGCGCAATGACGAGTTCGATCGCATCAATGCCGAACGAAGCGCGGCAGGTTTGGAGGAATTCGCCAACCCGCGCAATCTAGCGGCAGGAACGGTTAAAATGTTGGATCGGACGGAAGTCGCCAAACGATCGCTCAACATAATCGTGTACGGTCTTGGCCACTGGGAGGGAGCTTCCATCGAATCGCAGGCGCGCTATCACGAGCTATTGAAGAGCTGGGGAATGCCCGTAAGCGAGAGCTTTTGGAAAGTGTCGGGAGCCGAAGAAGCATGGTCGGCGATTGAGCGCTTGGATGGAATGAGAGATTCTTTCCCGTACCCAACCGATGGGGCCGTGATCAAAACCGACTCGCTTGCATTGCAAGATCAGCTGGGGGCGACTTCCAAAGCTCCCCGTTGGGCAATCGCCTTTAAATTCGCAGCGGAGCAGTCGGAAACCGTGCTTGAGGCGATCACGATTCAAGTGGGACGAACGGGCGTGCTGACGCCTGTCGCCGAGTTGAAGCCAACGAAGCTGGCGGGAACTACCGTTTCGCGAGCGACGCTTCACAATCAAGAAGAGATGGAGCGGAAGGACGTGCGTGTCGGCGATTCGGTTATCGTCGAAAAGGCGGGAGAAATCATACCTGCCGTCGTACGCGTGATTACGGAAAAACGACCCGAGGGGAGCCAACCTTTCGTCTTTCCAGAGACTTGTCCTGAATGCGAAACCCAGACCAAGCGATTCGAGGGAGAGGTCGCGTTGCGCTGCGTAAACGTCGCGTGTCCGGCTCAAGTTCGAGGGCGGCTCGAGCACTTCGCGTCCCGTCAATGCCTGGATATTGAAGGGCTCGGTGAAGCCGTGGTGGAGCAGCTGGTAGAAAGAGGATTGGTATCTTCCTTCTCGGATGTCTATCGACTGCGATACGAGCAAGCCCTGGAGTTGGAGAAATTCGCGGAGAAATCGGCGCGAAATCTGATCGACGCTATCGAACGCAGCAAGGGAGTCGAACTATGGAGACTCATTCACGGCCTGGGAATTCCTCAAGTGGGCGCATCGGCGGCCAAGGACTTGGCAAAAGCCTTTGGCGGCTTGAAGTCATTGCGCGAAGCCGACGGAGATCGTCTGGTCGAGATCGATGGAATTGGAGAGAAGACAGCCGCTGGAATTGTGGAATTCTTTGCCGATGAAATGAAGGCTGCGGACATCGATGCCATGATCGATTTGGGAATGGATCCGATTGCACCCGAAATTCCTTCTGGAGAAGCGGCTATCTTCGACGGTATGACATTCGTCATTACAGGAACCCTTCCGTCGATGAAGCGGGACGAGGCCAAGGCGTTGATCGAAAGCAAAGGCGGTAAGGTCGCTGGAAGCGTCAGCAAGAAGACGACTTTCTTGCTAGCGGGCGAATCGGCTGGCTCCAAATTGGCCAAGGCCGAAAAACTTGGCGTCGAAGTCTTAAGCGAGGCGGATTTGCGAGAGCGGATTGGCTAGGGGGAAGCGCTGTCGCGAGCCTGCCCTAAAATCCTTGGCTTTGCATCTTGGACTGCAGTTCGACTTGAAATGCTTCGATATCTTCTTGGCTCGGCTGATAGCCTTCTTGTTCGGAGTCCAGGCCGAGCCGCCCCATTTGGTCAATATACCATTTCGCGGAAACACCGTCGCTGAAGACGACCGTTCCGTTGAGCGCAGTTCCTGGCGCTTTGACGGGATCGATTTCCACCGTAACAGAGCCGCTAGCGATGGGGCCTTCGTCGGCCAAGCTGGCGTCCGCGGGTTCGGGCGCAGGCGCTGGGCTTTCGTTTTCAAGCGGTGGCCCGTCTGCATCGACGACCTCAGCGGGTTCCGGCTTTGGCTCCTCCTTGAGATCTAGATTGAGATCATCGATGAGAAAGCGCGTTTCCATGTAGGTTGCGGCGACATTGAATTCGTCCGTGACGAGTCGTTGGATATCGGCGATAGAGGCGCCGTCGGCGAGACGTCGGGCGATCGTTTGCTTTTGTTCGTCGCTTAGATTCATGGTCGGCAAGTAGAAAGCGGAACTTGCGAGAGATGCAATGGGAATTTGGCAGGTCGATCGACGATTGAAAATCACAGTCAATCGTCACGAAGAAGAGGAGCTACCGGCATTGCCCTCTTTTAGAGGAGGGTTGCAGGCGTAGGCCAATACTCTAGCGAGAGAGCTGAGCCTTCAAGTAGTCGACGCTGTGGCGTACGGTGTCGTCTTGGTCGACCAGATTTTCCACCTGGCGACACGCATGAATAACTGTGCCGTGGTCGCGACCGCCGAAGGCTTCGCCAATTTCCTGCAGCGAGTGCTTGGTCAGTTCGCGACTCAGGTACATGGCTATTTGACGCGGCACGGCGATGTGGTTGGGCCGCCGCCGGCTAAGCATGTCAGAGTGACGCAACTCGAAGTACTCGGCTACTTTCTTTTGGATGGCGTCAATGGTCAGTTGCTGCTTGGCGGCTTCCATGAGCACGTCGCTTAGCAACATCTCGCAGGTAGCAATATCGAGCGGGTTGCCCGTGAGCGACGAGTAGCTGCACACCTTGATCAAAGCGCCTTCAAGACGACGGATGTTCTTAACGATATGCTCGGCGATGAAATTGATGATTTCATCGTCTACCTTGAACTTATGCTGTTCCGCCTTTTTGCGAAGAATCGCTACGCGCGTCTCCAGGTCGGGAGCTTGGATATCGGTTACGAGTCCCCACTGAAATCTGGATACGAGACGGCTTTCGAGCTTAGCGATTTCGTTGGCGGGGCGATCGCTGGAAAGGAAAATCTGCTTTTGCTGCTCGAACAGCTCGTTGAAAGTGTGAAAGAACTCTTCTTGGATCCGTTCCTTGCCGCTGAGGAATTGCACGTCGTCAATGAGAAGAACATCTACTTTGCGGTAGCGCTTGCGGAACTTGGAGAGAGTGTTCTCCTGAATAGCGGAGATAAATTCGTTGGTGAATTTCTCAGAGGAAAGGTAAGCGATTCGGGCGTTCGGCTTGTTTTGAAGAATGTGGTGACCCACCGCATGCATAAGGTGGGTCTTGCCCAATCCTGTATCTCCGTAGACGAAGAGCGGATTGTAGGCGCCCGCTGGCGCATGGGCGACTGCGATGGCAGCTGCATGAGCCAATTGGCTGTTCGAGCCGATGACGAAATTCTCGAATGTGTTACGACGATTCAGGTTTGCCTGAGGTGTCGATTTCTTGCGAGGCGGGGCCTCGCTCTCCAGCCGGGATTCGCTCGTGGGCGCGGTTTCGACTTCCAGGCGATTGGAGGGAATGGCGGCATCGTCGTTTTCGACGACGGGCTCGTTTTGAAGAAGCACGGAAACCGGGTATCCCAGAAATCGCTGAAATGCTTTAGACAGCAGATCCAGATAGTTGTCGTTGATCCAAATTGCGGAGAACTCGTTTTGCGTTTGGAGAACGACCGTATTCTCTTCCACCTTTACGCAGCTCACGCTAGAGAACCAGCTTTCGAAGATGTCGCTAGGCAGAAGTTCCGATAACTCGGCTTTAACTTTGTCCCATATTTGAGTGGGTTCTGTGACCTGTGACATTGAAATGGCTAGAAACGTTGATGGTTATTCACATCAGAGAGTGGAATGCCGAACGGCTGTCATTTCTAACCTGGAATCTGGAAAAAGCGGTCACAACAAAAATCGAAGTTTGGATTCGAAAAAATCGTAGAAGGAGGGGATTACGCAAAATGCTGTAGATCAGTATCTTGTTGCGGGAGGTGTGACAGCTATCAAAATTCGTGGCGACTAGAGGGAAACAGGGGGTCCGAAAGGCGTGGTTATCTGAAATCTTGTAACAGTAACGTAAAGTGAATCGCTTTTCTCAAGCCCTAGTTTTAGACAAGTTGTTCACATCGGATTGAGGATAAGTTTTTTTCAAAACGCTTGCCTTGAAGGGGGAAAATATTCTCAGGCGGAAGCTCCTTAAAGTAAGCTCTTTAAGAGCTTCAACCCTCTCCGGAGGAAGCGAATTCACTCTTTCGATACCGCTTCGAACTTGGAATCTCCGCTGAAATTGGCGCGAAAAAAGTCCAGGCTATTTGCCTTTGGCCATGAGAGCGATCAGCCGGTCGTTAAACTCCTTTGCCGGGTCGTGCCCGAGACGCTTCAAAGCTTGCACCATGGAGGCTACTTCGACGATACGCGCAATATCGCGGCCGGGGCGCACGAATATTTCGATATGGGGAACGTCGATTCCGAGAATGGTAAAGTAGTCTTGATCGAGACCGGTTCGATCTTCTTCGGATTCGGAGGTCAGTTCCATTAGCGAAACGACGAGATCGATTCGCTTGTCCAAGCGAACGCTGCGAACGCCGAACATTTCGCCAACATTGATGATGCCGATCCCGCGACATTCCATATGGCCGCGATTGAGTTCGTTGCTCGAAGCGATAAGCTCGCGCTCATCCAGTAAGCGGATACGGGTCATGTCGTCGGCTACGATACTGTGGCCGCGTTCGATGAGCGCGAGGGCGCACTCGCTTTTCCCGATCCCGCTATCACCGCGAATGAGCGTGCCGATGCCCTTGATATCCATCATCGTGCCGTGTTCGGTGGTGGTCGGCGCGAATGCAGCGTCCAGGGCTAAGGTTGCGGCATTGAGGAAGTTCATGGTGATCATGGACGTCCGGATAATGGGCAGTCCCCGCTCTTCGGCGATTGCCTTCATCGAGGGCAATGGCAGGTAGTTGCGGGCAAGCACAAGACAGGGGACGGACTTATCGATCAATTCGCCTATGCGTTTTTCCTGGGTCTCTGCATCCAAGCTCCGAAGGTAGGTCATCTCCGATGCGCCGAGAATTTGAAGTCGCTTGTTGGCGAAGTATTTGAAGAATCCCGTGAGGGCTAGCGAGGGCCGGTTGACGCTGCCTTCTCTTATAATGCGATGCAATCCACGCTCGCCGGCTACTAATTCCAATTTCAGCTGTTCGCCATAGTCTTTCAGAAAATCGTCTACCGAAAGACCATCGATCTTCTTGATGGGCTTGTTATTGGGCATAGGGCAATCGAGAAAATGAGCCTGGTTTAGAGCTTAGGCTGTCGTATTTTCCGGCGATGCCCAGTTCTTTTTCGCCGACGCTTGCGCCGAGGCGCAAACGCGCGGTCAAGTTGGCTAGAGATTGAAATCCTCGCCCAAGTAGAGCTGACGGCTTTTGGGATCGTTGATTAGGAAATCGCGATCGCCGCTAGCGAGAACCTTGCCTTCGTGGATGAGGTAGGCGCGGTCGACGATGTCGAGCGTGTCCCTCACGTTGTGGTCGGTAATCAAGATGCCGATACCTCGTTTTCTCAGATCTCGGGCGATGTTCTTGACCTCGTTCACGTTAATCGGATCCACGCCTGCGAAAGGCTCGTCCATCAATATGAACTCAGGTTGCGTTACGAGACAACGGGCGATCTCGAGTCGTCTGCGCTCGCCGCCGCTAAGCGTGTATGCTTTTTGACGAGCGAGGGAAAGCAGCCCCAAGTCGCTCAGCTGTTGTTCGATGACTTCCTTCCGCTGACGTCGATTCAGGGAAAGCGTTTCTGCGACCGCTTGAACATTTTGCCAGACGGATAGCTTCTTGAATACGCTGGGTTCCTGAGGCAAATAGCCGATGCCAAGTCGCGCTCGGCGATGGACCTTGAGATGAGTAACGGTCTTGCGGTCGAGCAAGACGAACCCTCGAGTCGCTTCCACCAATCCCGCGATCATGTAGAATGTAGTCGTCTTGCCCGCTCCATTGGGTCCCAGCAAACCCACCACTTCGCCCGTGCGAATTTCCAGGTCGACGCGATTGACTACAGTCTTGTTGCCATAGGTTTTAACGAGACCTCTCGCCTCGATGACGCGAACCTCTTTTTCCTTTTCGGTTTCTGCAGGAGCAGAGGAGTCCTCTTGGGCTACGTCGCTCATTGGTCGTCGGTTTGAGTGTCGTCGCCGTTTTCTGGCTTGGACTCGGTGGATTCAGGATCCGCGTTCTCCTCTTCGGGTATGATAGTTTCTTCGTCTTTCTCGTAACCGAAATCCTGAATGGGGGCTGCCGATATGCGCACTTTGTTTTCGGCGTCGCCTATCATTTCAATGCGCCCTTCTCCTCGGCGAATAATCAATTGCGCTCCCGTGCCGTCGATTGTGGCGGCGCCCTGATAGACGATGGGATCGTCTTCTAGGATGATCACGTCCTCGTTCGGTAGAGCCTCCATGCGACCAGCGGTAGCGGTGCGTTGATCCTGGACGATGCGCACGGCGCCGGTGGCGACGATCTTCTCGATCGCGCTGAAATCGCCCAATGCTGGTTCGTCGCCTTCTTCCTCTTGGGTACGGGCGAAGATTTCGAGCTGATTGCAGCTCAAGTCCAGATTGGTGGCGGTCAGCTTAACGCTGCCGCTGAAGATCAAGTAGGTAAGTCCGTCTTTAGTTTCACTTCGACCGCGTTCCGCTTCGACGACCGTCGGTACGAGTTCGGCTTCCGGTTGAGGATCTGATGCAGGGGCTTGAGCGCGGCCTTGGGAAAAAGCGAAAAGCGAAACGGCGATTATGAAAGCGATTCGATTCATTTGATGAGGTCGCCAATTTCGGCGGCGATGACGATGCGTACGTTTCGATTGATAGCTACTTGGTTGTTTTGCTCCTGCCAATTCCAATCCTCACCGGTGAGCTCGAACATATCGTTTTCGATCAGAATCGATCCGGGTCCGGAGGCGGAACTGCGACCGCTCTTGTCATAGCGGAAGAGCGCTTCCGGGCTCTCGATCAAGCCGATGACTTCGTCACGCTCGTCGCCGGAGTATTGATTCAGTTCCATCTCGAGGATGCGAATATCGACTTCGTTCTGATAGATGCCCTGTCCCCCTCGAAGGTAGCCAGTGCGGTAACCGGCGTCATTGAAGAGCGGCAGCTTGAAATTAACGATAGGAGCATTGGGGGTCTGTCCCATTACGAAGACGGAAAGCAGGACTCCGAGCAGCAGTCCTTTGCGAGTGAAGCCTATTGTCGGTTTCGCTTTCATTCCGATTGAGAACGCGCAGCGAGGATTTGGTTGCAAACTTCTCTGACGGCTCCACAGCCACCCGTTCTAGAAGTTACGTAGTCGGCGGCAGCCAAAGGAGAGTCTTGGGCCTCCGGCACAGCAATGCCGATGCCGGCCAGTTCGATCGCTCCGGTATCGATGATATCGTCGCCCATGTAGGCGGTTCGACTCGCATCGACTCCCAGTTCGCTTAGCAAGTCCGACAGGGCGGTAGCCTTGTCTTTACGGCCTTGCACGACGTGCTCGATCTTGAGTTCTTCCGCTCGCTTGGACGTCGCCCCGGAGCCGCGACCGGATATCCAAGCGATCGTCACTCCTGCCTCTCGCAGCATGACGAGGCCAAGGCCATCCACGATGGAAAAGCGTTTCGATTCCGAACCGTCCGATGAGATGTAGACGCTACCGTCCGTAAGGACGCCATCTACGTCCATGGCAAAGAGTTCGATCGCTCCCCAGTCGAGAGTGTTAGGCTTATCCTTGGCGCTCATGGCTATTCGGCCTCGATCCAATCGATCATGGCATTGAGGATCTTGTTGGTATCCGGGCGGAATGCGGATTCGAGTTCCGGAGCGAAGGGAACGGGCATGTCCTGGGAAGCGATGCGCAGGGGCGGCGCTTCCAAGTCGAAGAACTGCTCTTCGGTAATACGGGCGATCAACTCGGCTCCGAATCCTGCGTTGCGACGGCTCTCGTGGATGATGACCAGTCGACCGGTTCGGGCTACCGATTCGCGGATGCTGTCGAGATTAAGCGGGGCGAGGGCTCTCAGGTCGAAGAGGTCGCAAGTTACTTCGTATTCGCCCTGAAGATACTCAATGGCTTCATTGGCCCACAGAGTCATTTCGCCGTAGGTGACGACCGTTGCGAAGTCGCCTTGGCGTCTCAATGCGGGACGCCACACATCGCGGTAGTTCGGGTTGAAGCGAATAGGTCCCTTAAGCAAATTGTAGAGATTTTTGTGTTCGAAGAAGAGGACGGGATTGTCGTCCTCGTACGCGGCTAGCATGGCGTCGAATGCGTCTTGCGGCGTACTGGGATAAAGCAATTTCGTACCAGGCAAGTGAAGGTAAAGCGCTTCTAGATCCTGGGAATGAAAGGAGCCGAAGGTAAGTCCGCCTCCGCATGGGAATCGCAGAACCATAGGCGCTTTCGCGCCCGAGCGGAAATGATAGGTGGCGGCGTTTAGAGTGATCTGAGTGGTTGCATCGGTCGCGAAATCGGCGAACTGGAATTCGATAATCGGCCGATGACCATTGATCGCCTGACCGGTTGCGTAGCCGACCATGGCGGACTCGCAAATAGGCGTATTGACGACTCGGCTACGTCCGAAGGTCTCGAAAAGTCCTTTTGTCACTTTGAAGGGGCCGCCGTAATCGGCGATGTCCTGTCCCATGATTAAGGATTCGGGCGAATCGGTCAGAATCTTCTCGAGGGCTCGATTGATCGCCTGGGCGAATGTGACTGTCTCGTCCGGGCTATCGCCAGACCAGGAAACTGGACTGGTGGATAGAGCATAGACGTCGTCGATCAATCCTTCGGGTTTGCACATCGGCAGCTTTAGCGCTTCGGCAACGGTCTCGGTTACGAATGACTTGAGAACGGCCTCTTCCGCTTCGATTCGATCGCCGTAGCCTTTTTCCACCAATCGTTGGCGAAAATTCTTCAAGCAATCCTCGTCTAGCCACTTTTGGGATAGCTCCGGATCGATGTAATCGAGCGTGTCGTAGCCAGCATGACCGCGCAGTCGAAGCGTATGCATTTCGATCAGCATGGGACGCCCGGTTTCCCGGACCTCTTCGATGGCCTCCTGAAAAACCGGCAAATTGTCCTCGATATTGGCGACGTCGAGTTCGATGCCTTTCATCCCGTAACCCTGTGCTCGGTCGACTAGTTTGCCGGAATACTGTTCGCTCAGCGGGGTGGAGTAGGCGTAGTTGTTGTTCTCGATGACGAAGAGTACGGGGATGTTGAGAACGGCTGCCAGATTAAGACTCTCGTGTATCTCGCCCGTGCTCGATCCGCCATCGCCATAGAAAGTGACCCCTATCGATTTGAGCCCCTTGCGTCGTTGGGAATCGGTTCCGCCCAGCACATTCGAAGACATCTTTCCCAGGTGGCTGATCATGGGAAAACTGCGATTCTTGGGGTCGCCATGGTGGGCGTTTCCTTCGCGCCCTTTGGTCGGACTGGCCGAGTTGCCGAGAAATTGGCTGACATGATCGCCTAGGTGGTCCGACCAGATCAGATGTCCTGGCATGCCGCGATGGGTCCAAGAGACGCAGTCGATCTCCTTGTCGAGCATGAGGGCGATGGGGGCGACCAAGCCTTCATTGCCATCGGAAACGGTGACCGTCCCCTTCATTTTTCCCTGTCGATAGAGTTCGAAAATGCGGGTGTCGGTGAAACGGCTGTAAGCCATCCACCGGTAGGCGAGCAAGAGATCCTCGTCGCTCGCCTGAGCATCGCTCAGACGCATATTGCGTTCGAGTAGAAGGCTGGGCGTTTCCGGGTAGGGAATGCTATGGGTCAAAGTGGAGGACATCTCGGTTATTTATCTTCGGTTGCCGCTGGCTCCTCGAATTCCAGGCGTTTGGCCTTAGAGGATAGGGCAGATCGGAAGGAAGCAAGATCTTTGGGAAAGTCCAGATCCGAGCGTTCTCCCCATACCCAGCTCTTGCCTAGGACCGCGATTCGCTTGGGCTTGGGGCTTTTTTCAATGAGCATCGAAGCTTCGATAGAGCTGATCACCTGGGCGGCCATGCCTTCGGGTCGCTGCAGCTGGAAGAGGCAAACGATGGACGTTTCCGTCTCCCAAACCTCAAAAGGAGAAGCGGTCCAGCCGGCCGAGGGAGTGTCGAGGCGCAGATGAACGATTTCCCAATCGGCCTTCGGCTCTGTTGGCTGGCAGGCGGCCAAGAATGTGAAGGTTGCGACGGAAAAAACGGTTGCGATCGATCGAGCTAGAGAGCGATTACTCATCGATTTCCTTGATGGGACTGAGAGCCACGTTGATTTCGTCCATCAGTTCCTCGTCTAGACTGTCGACGAATTCCAGGGCGGCCAGATTATTGGCGAGCTGTTCCTCTTTAGAGGCTCCGAGAATGACGCTGCTCACATTCGGATTCTTCAAGCACCAGGCGATAGCTAGCTGAGCCAGGTTGGCGCCGATTTTTTGGGCAATGCTTTCGAGCGTGCCTAAGACGGGCTCGATGCCATTGGCTTGGTAGCGTTCCCAGCGTTCCCGCAGAAAACCCATATTCTCTATCGAAAGGCGGCTGTTTTCAGGAATGCCGCTCAGATATTTGCCGGTTAGCAGGCCCGCAGCGAGGGGAGAGAAAATGGTCGTTCCCAATCCAATCGAGTCGTACAGCCGGGCATATTCGACTTCAACGCGTTGGCGACTGAGCATGTTGTAGCGAGGCTGCTCCATCGTGGGAGGCGTCAGATGGTATTGTCGAGCTACGCTATAGGCCTCCATGATTTCTTGGGAGCTCCACTCCGAGGTGCCCCAGTAGAGAATCTTGCCCTGCTGGATCAGCGTATCCATCGCTCTGACCGTTTCCTCGATCGGCGTGTCCGGATCCGGGCGATGGCAGTAGTAGAGATCGAGGTAATCGACCCTCAGACGCTTGAGCGCGGCGTGGCAGGCTTCGGTCACGCGCTTTTTGCTGAGCCCTGTCTGATTCGGTTTCGAACCGCCCCAGAACACCTTGCTGGATACAAGGTAGGTATCGCGCGACCAGCCGAATTTAGCGAGTATGCTGCCCATGACTTCTTCGGATTGCCCTGAGGCGTAGGCCTCCGCGTTATCGAAGAAATTGACGCCTGCATCGTATGCAGACTTCAAACACGACTCCGCGACCGAGTTGCCTATCTGATTTGCGAAAGTGACCCAAGATCCGAAGGATAGCACGCTGACCTTTAGTCCGGATTTGCCGAGTCTTCTGTATTCCATTTTTGAATGGTGAATAGTGAATGATGAATGGTGAAAGTGGGATGGCGACCTGTGCTTTTCGCCATTCCACTCTCACTATTCACCATTTCTCAGGGATAGCGTTTCGCGTCGATTTTTTCGATACGGGGAATATGGCGCCCGCCTTCGAACTCGGTGGCCAGCCAGGTATCGACGATATCGAGAGCGTCCTGTTCGGTTACCGTGCGTTCGCCAAGAGAGAGAACATTGCCGTCGTTATGGGATCGATTCCAAATGGCTAGTTGTTCATTCCAGCAAACTCCGCAACGTATGCCCGGAATGCGATTGGCGGTGATCGCTTCCCCGTTTCCCGATCCGCCAAGGACAATGCCGCGATCGTATTCGCCAGCGGCGACAGCCTCAGCGACCGGGCGGATGAAATCGGGGTAGTCGCAGGACTCGGGCGAGTGGGTTCCATAGTCCTTCACGGTGAAGCCGCGTTCGCTCAGATGCGCAATGATGGCTTGCTTGTATTTGTATCCAGCGTGATCGGAACCGATAGCGACGGTCAGTTTACTCATTCGCTTGGTTTAGGGGTCGCTAGGCATAGATTCAACGCATTTCTTGAGAGAAATCGCGTTGCTCACGTGATGAAGGGCCTTTCTAAATGGGCGACTAATTTCCTCCTTGCTGGCCTTGCAGGATCTTCGAGGGAGTGATTCTAATTGAATCGCGATCCTCATGCATCTGATAGGTGTTCGTTCCGATGCGAATGGAAAGAGCGGCTGCGTCGCTATAGGAAATGCGGATGCTGCCAGAAGCGCGAAGTTCGCGTTGCTCGCCCTGCGGTACGACTTCGAAGAAAATGGTCCGATCCCCGTCAATCTGCTTTACCTCAACGCGCACGTCATCGTTGGCGATTAGGGTAAATGGAGTCGCATCTGCGGCCGGAGCGACCGTTGTCGGCGTTTCAGCCAATGGTGAATCCACGGATGGCTCTTCTGAGCCGATGAAGGCCATAACGCCCCAGATAATGACGATAAGAACTGCAAACGAGAGGGCGACGGCAATCCCGATCTTCAGCGCTACGTCCTTTTCCAGGTTCAGCTTTTCCCAAATCGTTGGGGCGTCTCCCGCGCTTTCATCTCGTTCGATCTCTTCGTCGCTGATGGACCCGGCGCTTTGGATTTCAGGCTCGGGCGGTTGTTGCTGCAATTCCAGGCGGCCTAGGAATTCGCGATTTTCTCTTCGTTGCGATTTTCCCTCGCCGAGCAAGTGGGCGTTGTAGTCGGTAATGATCTTGTCCGAATTGAGTTTTAGGTAATTGGCATAGGAACGCAGGAAACCGCGAATGTAAATATCGGGGATATTGATCTTAAACGTATTGCTTTCGAAGCTGTTGATGTAGTCGCCGCGGATCTTGGTCGCTTCGGCGGCTTCGCGTACAGTGATGCCCTTGCGCTTGCGGGCTTCTTCCAGACGTTCGCCTATACTCTGCATGACCCTAATTGCTAAAGGGTTCTTAATCGGAAAACAAGCGATTAGAGCGCCTGTTTTCAGGAAAGCGCGCGTCTAGCGGAATTTTAGCGATCTATTGAGGGCTGTATAGATAGCATAGAGCCGATTTATGTATCTGATGAATAACTACAAAGCGGCGTCTTTGGCTTGGTATCCGAGCTAGTTCTATTTCAAGAAGCCAATCGACACGAGAAAGCGATCCATTGTTTCAATGGTATCGTCGAAATAGGCTTCGCCGTTCTTGCTTTCGCGCCCGGCGTTGAAAAAGCCATGTTCCGCTTGCTCGTAAATCTTCAAGTCGCAGCGTCCGTCAACGTTTTCAATGGCTCGCTGGAATGCTCTCCCGGTATCGACTGGAATCAGTCGGTCGCTGTCGCCCAGGAGAAAGAGGGTAGGCGGCGCGGGACTTTCGATGTTATGCAAGGGCGAAAAGGC
>Ga0208127_1000795_pt1 | contig 16181 bp, 12 predicted proteins | sample ETNtaG_6_FD_185751 | JGI IMG/M metagenome (GOLD analysis project Ga0208127, IMG submission 185751) | Marine microbial and viral communities from oxygen minimum zone, Eastern Pacific Ocean - ETNP201306SV45 (SPAdes) (version 2) | ecosystem: Environmental > Aquatic > Marine > Oceanic ...
GGCGGCTCTTTTTCAGGCCATAAAATCATTCCAGGCGCGACTCCATTGACCCTTACATTGGGCGCAAGATCTCTAGCGAGCGATCTTGTTAGCATCACTAAACCAGATTTAGCCGGCCCATAAACAGGGTGATTGCTTAATGGTTTGGCGGCATGAATATCTACCATGTTTATGATTGAGCCTTTGGTTTCTCTTAAGTATTGTGCAGCATATTTACAAAGGAACATAGGTGCCTTAAGGTTTGTTCCAATCAAACTGTCCCAATCATCATGTGTAATATCATCAATAGGCGTGGGATAAAAAGTTGATGCATTATTGATCAAGACATCCAGTCTCCCTGTTTTACTTAGAACATCAGGAATTAATCCTTCAACAGCATCATCTGATGTTAGATTCGCACCAAACACCAAGGTTGATTGTTCTCTGATTTCATTGAGTTCATTGCAGAGAGATTCTGCATCTTGATTTGAGCTATTGTAATGGACAGCTACATTCATTCCTCTTGCATGCAGCGTCCTTGCAACTTCTGCACCAATCCTTTTTGCTCCTCCAGTGATCAGTACCCATTTATTATCTTGGTTATTCATCACTCTATTTTAATTGAAAAGTTATATGATGGATAATTAAAAAAATAGCCATGGTCACTGCATAGAATGAATTCTAAAACTGAACAAACATTTATGCTTAAAAAGCTTCTAGAGGATAGAATCAAACAAAGTGATGGCTGGATTCCATTTGATCATTTTTTTAATACAGTAATGTATGAACCTGGATTGGGTTATTATTCTTCTGGCTCACACAAAATCGGGGAGGGTGGAGATTTTACAACAGCGCCTGAGATTTCAGAATATTTCTCAAAATCAATTGCCAGTCAGACCAATCGATTACTCAAAATGCATGAACAGCCATCTGTTATTGAGGTTGGAGCTGGAAAAGGTACATTTGCTTATGAGTATCTAAAAGAATTAGAAAAAAAAGGTATTGATATAAATCGTTACTATATTCTAGAAATAAGCGCAGATTTGAGAGACAGGCAAATGGAATTAATTTCTGGGTTGCCAAAAAGCATTAGAGACAAGGTTACTTGGCTTGAATCTCTTGATATGGATCCAGTTGATGGGATATTAATCGCGAATGAAGTAATTGATGCTCTGCCATTTAAGCGATTCATCATAAAAAATGAGCAGGTTTTTGAATTGGGCATAACCCTTTCAGAGGGTGAACTCGAAGAAGCAACAAGAAAAAGCAGTAAGAGATTGACAGATGAAATCGGATTAATCTCAAGTGAGATTGATCGAGAATTCGAAGAGGGGTTCAGCTCTGAGATTCGATTAGATTTCCATAAGTGGTTCAGAGCAATCTCTTCTCTCATTAATAAGGGATCAATGATTTTTATAGATTATGGATATGTCAGGAGTGATTTTTATAGATCTGATAGATCAAAAGGGAATATGATTTGTCACTATCAGAATCAAGTTATTGAAGATCCATTGCAAAACATGGGTTATCAAGATATTTCTGCATCTGTAGATTTTACTCAGTTAGCAAATGCCGCCGTTGAAGAAGGATTTTTTATAGACCTTTTTACATCACAGGGAATGTTTTTGCTCGATGAAGAATCTTTAAGCGTAATTGACGGCATTGATTCTGATGAATCACGCTTGAGTGAAATACAAAAACTTAAACAATTGATCATGCCAAATTATATGGGCGATGTGTTCAAATGCATGATTCTTGGCAAGGGAATTTCGAAAGACAATTTTGAAGAACTGAATCAATTGACACATACTCTTTAATTATTTATGGATCTAATACAGGCAATAATATTGGCAATTATTCAAGGACTAACCGAGTTCTTGCCAGTTTCCAGTTCAGCCCATTTGATACTGATATCCAAGTTAGTTGGATGGAATGATCAAGGTTTGTTGTTTGATATTGCATTGCATTTCGGCACACTTCTTGCAGTGCTTATTTACTTTAAAGATGATCTTTTTCTGATGATTGAACAACCAATTAGAAATCGAGGAAAGAATATCATGCAATCTGATTTAATGATCTTGGTCATTGCAACAATACCTGTAGTGATAGCTGGTGGACTTTTTAATGATTGGATTGAAGCCAATCTTAGATCATCCAATATCATTGCTTTGACCAGTATCATCTTCGGATTTCTTTTATTTGCATCAGACAAAGTAAGTTCAGGAACAAAGAAAATCACGCTTCAAATTGGATTGCTTATCGGCCTTGCTCAAATTCTCGCCCTGATTCCAGGCGTATCTCGGTCAGGTATTACCATTACCATGGGCTTATTTATGGGTCTTGGAAGAGTAGAGTCTTCAAAATTTTCTTTTTTATTGGCAATTCCAGTCATTCTGGCAGCATCTGTCCTACAAATATATGACCTATACTCAGGCGGTTTTTCTGAAATCAATTATATTCATTTACTGACAGGCTTAACCATCTCGTTTGTGATTGCTTACTATACTATTCATTGGTTTTTGGCTTTTGTAGTGAGAATAGGCATGCTTCCTTTCGTTCTCTACAGGGTGGTCCTCGGGTCAGCAATTTTCTTGCTTCTATAAAACCCAATATAGAGGAATCATGATTGAATCAAATAAAAAAACATATTACATCTGGGGTGAATTTACCCTTAAGGATTTTAACTCGCTCAATAAGCTCCATCAGAGAGCCAATCATTTTCTTAATGGCCCTGATTTTATAATTCATCTGACATTATCGGGTCCCTTTTATGATTTAGATGAGGAAACCATAAGCGGAATAGAGAACTTGGCTATAACCAATAAAGCGATTGAGATGACAACAAATGGATATGGAGCCGAAGACAATATTTTTCAGTCATTTTATATCCAGATTCAACTGTCAGCTGAGCTTATGGATTTAAAAGAAAGACTGGATGATCTTTTGAATACACCAACCAAGGATTATAATCCTCACATCAGTCTATTTTATGGAGATATACAGCACTCTCTAAAAGAAGACGCAATTGGCAAGCTGGATATGCCTCCAGAAGAGATCACCCTGGATAGAATATCAATTGTGGAAATTGTTGATGATATTGAATCTTGGAAAGTGCTTTACTCATATCCATTGATTCAAAAACTAAATGCGAAATTAACCTTGGGAAGACCCTTATAGACTATTTCAACGTTGAATTGATTTTTTCAATTCTTAGTGCATCAAGTTTGCTTTTGATTGCATCACCTTCCAGTCCTTCAAATGAATCCTTGTCATAGCCAATGTCTTTGCAAGAATCAAAAGCATCCAAGATCATTCTTATTTTTATTTTGAGATCAGGATGATCAGCATGATTATGAAATTCCATAATGAGTCCGAAGTCTTCAGGATTTCTAAATGCATCAGTTGCTTGAATAATTTCATAAACATCTTCAGCGGAAATATTTTCTTTCGAGTTTCTTAAGATTTTTGAAGTTCTGAGAGCAGTTTTAGCAAATATCTTATATGAGTTTGGAAACTTGATTCGGTTCTGAATCTCATCCAAATGTTCAACCAAATTTCTATCTGTCAGAGTATCTAAAGCGCAGAATATTGATGCCATTTTCAATTCTGGTGATGCATTTTTATAAGCAGTGAGTGAGGAATTAGCAAGTACCTGATCAATGTCATTTAGATCAGGATAAATATAGGCAATGGCATTGAAGTCACATAGGATCTTAAAATATACATCAAAAGACTCTGTTTGAAGCGCTTTCTCAGTTTCTAACCAAACTCTTTCAGGAATCAGGTAATCCAATTCACTGCTGTTTACTATTTCATTGATCAATTCAGCTGTTTCATCAGCAATAGTGAATCCAAATGAGTTCAGCTTAGACATAAATCTAGCCACTCTAAGTACCCTAAGAGGGTCATCTCTGAAGGCAATTGAGACATGTCTTAAAACTCTATTTTCTAGGTCAGATATGCCATTACAAGGGTCAATGATATTACCCGTATCATCTTCAGCAATTGCATTAATCGTCAAATCACGCCTTAGAAGATCTTCTTCTAATGTAATCTGTGGTCCGGCATCAAAGTCAAAACCATGATATCCATGCCCGGACTTGCTCTCTGTTCTTGCCAAAGCATATTCCTCTGATGTTTTGGGGTCGATATAGACAGGGAAAGATTTACCAACTTTAATAAAGCCCTTGGATTTCATTTCTTCTGGTGTAGAACCAACAACTACCCAGTCTTGCTCGAATGGAGCAGGCAGTCCAAGCAGGCGGTCTCTGATTGCGCCTCCAACTAAATAAATTTGCATACAGTGCTTTTCAGTTGAGAAATAATATCCTTATTTTCTCATTTGAATGATCAATTGACGACCATTTCTTTTTACTCTTAGAATCAGGATATCTCTGTCTTGAGTTACAGACTTAAATTCTTCGAGGTTCTCAACTTCCATATTTCCAACTGCCCAAATGATATCTCCGGTTTTCAGTCTAGCCCTATCAGCATTACTATTGGGCTCAATAGAGAGGATGATTACTCCACCTGACTTCCCAAACATTGAATCTGAGTCTTCTACATAATCAGACAATTCAGCACCAGCTAGGAGCGAATTTATTTCATCTGCTTGAACAGTTTGTTCAACTGCAATTTCACCAAGCTTTGCATTCTTTATGATTTCACGATTGTTTCGTATGATTGCAATCTTGACTCTTTCACCGCTTCTCTTTAAGCCAATTGCATTTCTCAAGTCATTGACACTCTCTATATCTTTGCCATCGACTTTTATGATGACATCACCAGGCTCAAGACCTGCATCTTCGGCAGCTGAATCTGGTGAAACTTCTTGAATCAGTGCGCCTTTGTCAATATCAAGACCCAGTTGCTCTGAAACATCTTCTGAAAGGTCACTAATTATAACACCTAGCAAGCCTCTCTTTACCGATCCGAAGTCTATGATCTGGCTTGTTATATTTTTCACAGTGCTTACGGGTATGGCAAAGCCTATCCCAATATTGCCACCACCACGCGTGAATATAGAGCTGGGTATTCCAATTAATTTACCTTCAAGGTTAATGAGTGCGCCACCGGAGTTCCCAGGATTTATTGCTGCATCTGTTTGTATCATTTCACCAAAACCATCAGCTGTCATCTGAGGTCTACCCAACGCGCTGATTATGCCAGAGGTAACAGTTTGGCTTAATCCAAATGGTGCACCGATTGCAACGACTGAGTCTCCCACTCTAACCGAGTCTGAATCTCCAAGAGCTATTTCAGGGAGTTTCTTGTCACTGGCAATTTTTATCAGTGCTAAATCTGTTCCTTTGTCTGACCCTAGTACTTCTGCATCATATTCATCACCGTCTTTGGTAAATACTTTGATCTCATCAGCCCGATCGATGACGTGAGCATTGGTGATAATATATCCAAGCACCCCATCAACAATGACTCCTGAGCCACCACCACCAAATTCCCTTTCACGAGGCATTTGTGGTTGACCAAAGAATCTTTCAAAAAATGGATCATCAAAGAATGGATTTGGTTGAGATTGCATTGTTCCCCTGATCGCAATCCTGACAACTGCGGGAGAGGTTTCTTCAATTAAATCTGGCAGGGAGTTTTGCTGTGCCTGGATTTTGATTGTAGCCATTGCATTATCAAGGGCTTGTTCACCAACCTCAAGTCCGTCACTAATGATCTTTAAGACCATATCTTTGAGCTCTTCACTGCTCATTTCCTCGTCGACTTCTACTTTAATATTAAAATCACGCTCTATTTCGACATCATGACTTTGTGCAGTTGTGAACATCACACCTATAAAAATAGCTGAGATAGTGAAAAATATACTTGTTTGTTTAATCATCTTTTTTAATTATTTTTTTTATTTAAGTGAGGATATTATCTGATCGATATGGTTGATCAAGATACTAATCACATTATTCATAATTTTTTCTCAATTGGATTTAAGCACAGTAGAAATCACAAATGTTAATAAAATGTGAATAAATTCTTAATTGACTCTTAATATCATGAACACAATATATTGTGTCACTGCCTTTGTAACAATATGTGACAATATTTATCTTAAATCTTTATCAGAAGTTTGATTAAAAATTACATAAGTATATGATATATATGATAAAAGAGATTAAAAACAACAAAATCAAAAAATCTTGACAACCAGCGAAAATTGGCAATAATCTAATATTGTCTATACACAACATGTTGTGTGATCAGAATACAAGAATTAATCATGTAGGACTCAAAAAATAAGTCAGGGAAAAGAATGTCTACAGCAAAAAAAACAGATGGCCTTAAAACATTTGATATCGATCATCAGGATGCATCAGTTGATATATGGGATAAAAAATATCGACTGAAAGATTTTGATGCCAATCCAGTTGATGTAACAATTGATGATACTTTCAAGCGTGTTGCAAAAGCACTTTCAGAAGTTGAAGAACTGGATAAGCAGGATGATTGCTATGAAGAGTTTCTTTGGGCTTTGAGATCAGGCGCGATTCCTGCGGGCAGAATCATGTCTAATGCTGGCTCCATGGAATACAAGCCAGCAACATCAACAATCAATTGCACAGTTTCAGGATCTATTAAAGATTCTATGTCAGGTATTTTAGATAAAGTCACAGAGGCTGGTTTGACGCTAAAAGCTGGTTGTGGGATCGGTTATGAATTCTCAACACTGCGTCCAAAAGGTGCTTATGTCACTGGAGCAGGCGCATTCACATCAGGTCCTCTATCGTTTATGGATATTTACGATAAAACATGCTTCACAGTTTCCTCTGCGGGAGGAAGAAGGGGCGCTCAAATGGCAACATTCGACGTCAGCCACCCTGATGTAGAGGAATTCATTAAAGTTAAAAGAGAAGACGGTAGGCTTCGTCAGTTTAATTTATCGTTATTAATCACCAATGAGTTCATTGAAGCTGTCAAAGGTAATGATGATTGGCCACTTGTATTTCCATTGGATCCAAGTTTGCCAGAATCAAAAGAAATTGATTTGAATGATTCAAATAAAGTCATTTGGAAAGACTGGGTTAAAACAGAAGGTTACCTGACCAATGAAGAAGGACAGGTAGCATGCAAAGTCTATAAAACAATTCCCGCAAGAAAATTATGGGATCTCATTATGGCATCGACCTATGACTATGCTGAGCCAGGCTTTATCTTGATTGATAAAGTCAATGAAATGAATAATAACTGGTTTGAAGAAAACATCAGAGCCACAAACCCTTGCGGTGAGCAACCATTACCAGAATATGGCTCTTGCTTACTTGGTTCTGTCAATCTGACAAAATTCGTTAAAGATCCATTTACCAATGATGCTGAGTTTGATTGGGAGACATTTAGAGAGGTGGTCAAAGTATTTACACGTATGTTGGATAATGTTGTAGAAATTAATGGACTGCCAATTGATCAACAAAGAGATGAAATATTTAGAAAACGACGACATGGGATGGGATTCTTAGGCCTTGGATCAACCATGACAATGCTTACCATGAAATATGGATCTGATGAATCTCTAGAATTTACTGAAAAGGTCAGTAGGGAATTGGCTGTGACAGGATGGAGAGCATCACTTGATTTATCAAAAGAAAAGGGACCAGCGCCAATATTAAAAGAAGATTTTGACGTAACACACGAAATGCTAAGGAAGCGTCCTGAAATGCTCGATGATGGATTTGTGGTTGGTGATAAGGTCAAAGGCAGTGTTTTGCATGCAAAATATAGTCGCTACATGCAAAAAATTGGTCAAGAAGATCCGCAGTTAATTGAAGAGCTTGCAAAGCAAGGCGCCAGATTCACGCATCATTCATCAATCGCACCGACTGGAACAATATCGCTTTCCATTGGGAATAATGTAAGCAATGGTATTGAACCAAGTTTTGCACATCACTATTACAGGAATGTCATCAGAGAGAAAAAGAAGACAAAAGAAAAGGTAGATGTTTACTCATTCGAGCTTCTCTCATACATAGATAAAATCAATCCAAAAGCTGACATCAATGCAGAACAGGGCGCAGAAGATGCTTTGCCTGACTATTTTATTACTGCAGATGATATTACACCAAAACAACACGTTGATGTTCAGAGTGCTTCACAGGAATGGATTGATTCTTCTATTTCTAAAACTGCAAATGTACCAACTGATTTTCCGTTTGAAGAATTTAAAGATATTTATCTCTATGCTCACGAAAGAAACCTAAAGGGCTGTACCACATTCAGATTTAATCCAGAAGCTTTTCAAGGTGTGCTTGTTAAGGAAAAAGATTTGGAGCAAACAAAATATGTATTTGTTCTGGAGGATGGGCAAGAGGTAGAGGTTGCTGGAAATGAGGAAATTGAATATGACGGCGAGACTCACACTGCAGCAAATTTGTTTGATGCTCTCAAAGAAGGTTACTACGGGAAGTTCTAAGAATGGCAAAAGTAAAAATAGAAAATAAAATAGTTGGTTATAGAGTCAGCACAGAAGAAAAGCCCCAGATAAATCAAACGCCGGAGCAAATAACACAAGAAGAACCGAATGTTGTTCGAATGCATGAGCGTCTTGAGAGGCCAGAAATGCTTAGGGGAACAACCTACAAAATTAAACCACCAGTCTCAGATCATGCAATGTATATCACAATCAATGACATTGTTCTGAATCAGGATACAGAGCATGAGAAATTCAGACCATATGAGATCTTTATCAATTCAAAGAACCTTGATCACTACCAGTGGATTGTTGCTTTGACCAGGGTTTTGTCTGCCGTATTTAGAAAAGGTGGAGATGTGGCATTTCTGGTAGAAGAACTAAAAGCAGTTTTTGATCCAAAAGGTGGATATTTTGCAGGTGAGGGGAAGTTTATGCCTTCAATTATTGCAGAGTTAGGATATGTCATTGAAAGACATTTCAAATATATAGGGATCATAGGCGAGCCAATTTTGGACGAACATCAGCAAAAGTTGATTGAAGAAAAGAGGCAAGAATTTGAGAATCAAAGCAAACAGCAAGATGCTTTTGTAAATACCGAATTTCCAGAAGGCTCAAAATTATGTGGGCAATGCAATACAGTTGCTATGGTTTTGATGGATGGGTGTGAAACATGCTTGAATTGTGGTTATTCAAAATGCGGATAGATAGGAGCATATAAATGAAGATGCCACTTTCAGAAATCATAGATCGGTATACCATTACATTGCTCAAATCAGAGAGGACCGATGAGGATGTCTCCGAAGAACTCAGTGCATATGAAAAAGAAATCCCGGATGGTGAATCTGCAAATACATTCAAAGAGAGGATGTATGAGATTAATGGAAAAATTTGGGATACAGAGGGTGATATAAGGAGAGGCGTAGATATGCCGCTCGAAGAAGTTGGAAGGCTGGCATTAATTGTAAGAGACCTAAATCAGATCAGAAATGGCATAAAGGGCGAGATTGTTGACGAGTTTGCAGAAGGCTTTAAAGAAATTAAAGTTAATTATAGAAAAGTAGATTACGGAAGATCTGAATAATCAGACAGCTGATCCTTTTACACTCCAATAAAAAAACTAGTTTGGTAGTCACTCACCGATTATCATTAGATGATGCTCACGACTAAAATATCACGTTTTTTCTACGATATATTTACATATCTAGTGACACCTTTTTTGATCATACATTTGATATTTAGATCACTATCTGATCGAAGATATATCAATAGGATTGCAGAGAGATTCGGATTTTATGAGAAGCGAAGCAATCATGAGTCGATTTGGATTCATGCTGTTTCTTACGGAGAGGTCAATGCAGCTCAATCATTGGTGAGATCATTATTGGAAGAGAATCCGGAATATAAAATAATCTTCACATGCACGACACCAACTGGGTCAGCCTTAATAGAAGAGTTATTTAAGGATCGTGTGATAAGTGTCTATCTTCCGTATGACTTGAAAGGCCCTGTGAAAAGATTTTTTGAGTGGTCAAAGCCTAAGATTGCAATCATCATTGAGACAGAAATATGGCCAAATATTTTTCACTACTGTGGCAAGAAAGAAATTCCTTTGATTTTAGCAAGTGCGTGCATATCTGATGACTCAATGAAGAAGTATTCAATTCTTTTTGGATTATTCAAAGATAGTGTTTCTCAAGGGATTGTAGTTGCAGCACAGTCTGATGAAGATGCTCAGAAATTTATCTCATTAGGGGCAAAAAAAGAGAGAACATTTGTTACTGGAAATCTGAAATTTGATACACAGATTAATCTTGACTCGTCCATGAATATAGAATTATTTAAAACTAAATTTATGGGACAAAGATTCTCATGGACTGCGGGAAGCACACATGATCGTGAAGAAACAGAAGCCATAAGTGCTCATGCTCTAATCAAAGAAAAAAAACCCAATGCTCTTTTGATACTGGCTCCTAGAAAACCAGAAAGATTTCAAGAAGTTTCTAAAATATTGGACCAAAGTGGTTTGACTTATTGCAAATGGTCAGAAAGTAAAGAAAAGAAGATTGATTCAGATGTCCTTCTTGTAGACACACTTGGTGATTTGCTTTTCTTCTATTCTGTGAGTGAAGTCTCATTTGTTGGAGGAAGTTTATTTGGCATTGGTGGCCATAATTTAATTGAGCCAGCAATATTAATGAAACCAATGTTGGCAGGACCCAGGCTTGAAAATGTCCAAGAGATTGTAGATCAATTCAAATCAAATCAAGCCATCATTATTGTGAATGATCATAAGGATATATCGAGTTCTATCCTAGATTTATCAGATGACAAAGAAAGATGTGATCAAATGACTAATAACGCAAAACAAGTTATAGAGAAAAATAAGGGCTCAAAAGAAAAGATCATGCAGTTGATACAACCACTTTTAGAGCTACATTAGCCAGCCATTAATTTGTTCCAAATCTTCAACATTCAATGTTCCTGCGGCTTGCTTGAGTTTCAGAATATTTAAAATATAGTCATATTTACTTATCGCCAGATTTTTCTGAGCAGTGAAGAGCCTTCTTCTCGCATCCAGAACATCTACAGTTGTTCTTGTTCCAACTTCATATCCAGCTTCTGTCGCCTGCAAGGCTGTTGCTGATGACATAACTGATTGCTGAAGTGCCTTTACAGTTGCGATCCCAGAGATAACACCCAGATATGAGTCTCTTGCCACCCTTGTGGTCTCTCTTGCAACGCGCTCAAGCTTCTCCTTAGATGCCCTATGTCTTGCAACAGCTTGCTTAACTCTCGATCTGACTTGACCACCACTATATAGCGGAAGTGTCATTTGTATCCCAACTCCCTCACTGATATTTTCTGAGTCAGCGGGACTTAGGCTTCCACCATTGTCAGATCTAAAACTATCTGTATCGGTATCTCTTCTTGCTGCTTGGACGCCAATGCTTGGAAGATGTCCGCTTCTTTGAATCTTTATCTCACTTTTTGCGATTTCTACTCCGACTTCTGCAGACATGAGACTGAGATTCTGCTCGAGTGATGTATCAACCCAGTCATTTTCTCTTTGAGGATTTGGCATGATCAATGGGAGATCATTGCCAGGTTTTTTTAACTTTCCTGGATAACTATCCGTGATGGATCTCAATGATTCTTTTGCTGTGGCCAATCTCCTTTTTGCAACGATTTCATTGGCAATTGATTGATCATATGCAGCTTGCGCTTCTTGAACATCAGTAATTGCAATTAAGCCAACTTCAAACCTTTTCTGAGCCTGATCTAATTGTTTTTCAATTGCTTGTCTTGCAGCTTGCTCAGCTTCAAGCGTATCTTCTGCAGACAAGACACTAAAATATGCCGATGCCACTCTGATAATCAGGTCCTGTTCTGCAGCTAGATAATTGACCTCTGCTTGAGCAACTGTCTTATTTGCTTTCCTGAGGTTCATCCATACACCATAGTCAAAAATTGTTTGCCTCAGAGTAATATCCCATTGCAACGTTTCAGATTCTTGAATGAAGTCGGTATTGCTAGTTAATACGGCTTCATCACCTGTGATTGGATTTATGAATTTTTGCTGAAATGTACTTTGACCGTTCACATCATTATCTGAAAAAGTTGCAGAGCTACTCAGCTGCGGGAGCATCAAGCTTCGAGCCTGTGGTTTACTCTCGATAATGGCTTCTTTGTTCGCTAGTGCTTCTTTTATGAATGGATCATTGATAGTGGCTAATTCATAAACTTCCATCAATGAGGCACTTTTGGCAACAAAGCCAAAGGTCAGAAATAAGAAAGAAATGATTACTGCTTTTCTCATGCGACTAATTTCGTAATTCAGTTATATTCAGATTGATTTGATCCATCAAGGAGAGGAGTGTTTTTAACATTTTATCCTCTCCCATGATGTAACGAATTGTAACCCTCTTTTTTGATTCAAATATGAATCAATAATGAATTAGAGTAGAGGGATTAACAAGAGCGCAACAATGTTTATGATTTTGATCAATGGGTTGATAGCAGGACCAGCAGTATCCTTATAGGGATCACCGACTGTATCACCTGTGATCGAAGCATTGTGTGCCTCAGATCCTTTACCACCACAATGACCGTCTTCGACATATTTCTTCGCATTATCCCAAGCACCACCACCAGTGGTCATTGAAATTGCAACAAATATTCCTGTAACAATTGTTCCAATCAAAAGCCCACCAAGCGCTTTAATTCCACCATCTTCTGGCATCATAATATTCATTAGGACAGCCAAGACAACTGGAACTAGTACTGGAAGTATTGAGGGGACTATCATCTCTTTGATTGCTGCTTTTGTTAATAAGTCAACACAGTTAGAGTAATCAGGTTTACCTGTGCCTTCCATAATTCCTGGAATCTCTCTGAATTGCCTTCTAACCTCTGTTACAACTGAACTTGCAGCTCTGCCAACAGCTTCCATTGCGAGGGCACCAAAAAGATATGGCACCATGCCGCCGACAAATAGGCCAATGATTACCGCAGGATCATTGAGCATGAATTGAACCGTTTTACCTTCAGACTCCAGGTTTGCAGTAAAGTCAGCGAACAACACCAGTGCGGCGAGACCCGCAGACCCAATTGCATAACCTTTTGTTACAGCTTTTGTTGTATTTCCTACTGCATCCAATGGATCTGTAATGCCTCTAATCTCGGATGGTAGTTCTGCCATTTCAGCAATACCTCCAGCATTATCAGTAATGGGGCCAAATGCATCCAAAGCTACGATCATTCCAGTTAGAGAAAGCATTGATGTTGCAGCAATTGCGATTCCATAGAGACCGCCCAGAGCATAAGCACCCCAAATACTCAAACAAACTGCCAGCACTGGAAGAGCTGTTGATTTCATTGAAACTCCAAGTCCAGCAATGATATTGGTTGCATGTCCGGTAGTAGAAGCCTCAGCAATTTTTTGCACAGGACTATACTCTGTACTGGTGTAGAATTCTGTAACCAATACCATAAAAGCGGTCAGTACCAATCCAATGATCGCAGACCAAAATAGGCCCATGTCCATTCCCATCATTCCAGTGATTGGATAGAAAGCAATTGCAGCAAGCAGTCCTGAAATAATCACACCTTTATAGAGCGCACCCATGACACTGCCACCTTCTTTTGCTTTAACAAATAATGCTCCAATTACAGAGGCAACAATGGATACTGCTCCTAAGACAAGTGGATACATAACAGCATTGGCCGCTTCCGCGCCACTGAAGACCAGTCCGCCAAGCAACATCGTTGCAATGATTGTTACTGCATAAGTCTCAAAAAGATCTGCTGCCATTCCAGCACAGTCTCCAACGTTATCTCCCACATTGTCAGCAATAACCGCAGGATTTCTAGGATCATCTTCTGGGATTCCGGCTTCAATTTTTCCAACAAGGTCAGCACCAACATCAGCACCTTTGGTAAAGATTCCTCCGCCGAGTCTTGCAAATATGGAAATCAGAGAGCCTCCAAAGGCCAATCCAATTAATGCATGCAAGCTGTCATCAACAGATACACCAGATGATGTAAGGATGAGGTAGTAACCTGCAATACTCAAAAGGCCAAGACCAACAACAAGTAAGCCAGTGACTGCACCGCCCCTAAAGGCCATTGATAATGCTGCATTCATTCCTTGGTGCGCTGCTTGAGCAGTTCTCACATTCGCTCTGACAGAGATGCTCATACCGATATATCCAGCTAAACCTGAAAACACAGCACCAATTGCAAAACCAATTGCACTTGCCCAACCAATTCCACTTACACCCATTAGAATGAATATCACCACTCCAACTATCGCAATTGTAGAATATTGTCTATTTAGATAAGCTTGAGCGCCTTCTTGAATCGCGCTGGCAATCTCTCTCATTCGATCGTTACCATCAGATTCCTTAATGATTTGGAGTGAAAAAACTACTCCACAAACGATTGCTACTATCGAAGCTGATAATGCAATCCATAATGCTTGACCTTCAGTCATCATGTACTCCTCTTTTTAATTTTTTATAGAAGTTTGTTAAAAATTTTTTGGATCATACCATAAATTTTGATTTTAGCCTCTTGGGAACGAGTTTATTTTTTAGTTCACAAAAGACCGGTAAACCGTTCTTATATGGAGGATAAGCCTCTCCACTGATTAATGGCGTCATATATTCTTTACACGCTTTGGTGATGCCATAACCATTTGAGGTAATGAATTTCTTTGGCATCATTTTTTCATTATTGGCTACTTTTGATAGATCAGTTGATCCAACTGCCCATTTATAGGGCTTATTTGACTCTCTAACGATTGTCATCATTTTTGATTTCTCACCTTTTATGGCAGCTTTGACAGCCATTTCGCCTACTGCATAGGCTTGTCTTAAGTCAACCTCTGAAGCGAGATGCCTTGCAGATCTTTGAAGATAATCTGCGATCGCATAATGGTATTTATATCCAAGTGAGTTCTTAATCATATCCGCAAGTACTGGAGCAACACCGCCAAGTTGTTTATGACCAAAGGAGTCTTTGCTTCCAGCATCTGCTAGGAATTTGCCATTTTTATATCTGGCACCCTCACTTGCCACAATCACACAGTAGCCATTTTGTTTTACTGATTTGTCAACGTTCTTAAGAAAGTCTTTCTTTTTAAATGGAACCTCTGGAAAGAGAATAATATGGGGTGGATCATTTCTTCTCTTTGAGATTAAGCCTCCTGCTGCTGCTATCCATCCCGCATGCCTTCCCATGACTTCTAATATGAAAACTTTTGTTGATGTTTCTGCCATTGAAAGGACATCAAGACTTGCTTCATTTGTTGAAACAGCGATGTACTTAGCAACTGAACCAAATCCTGGGCATGTATCTGTAATCGGCAAATCATTGTCTACAGTTTTTGGAATCCCAATAGAAGCAATTGGAAAGCCCATCTCAGATCCAATCTGAGAGACTTTATGTGCGGTATCCATTGAATCACCGCCACCATTGTAAAAGAAATAACCAATATCATGTGCTTTAAAGACCTCAATCAATCGCTCATATTCTCTTCGGTTTTCTTTTATCCCTTTCAGCTTATATCTTGCTGAGCCAAATGCTCCGCCAGGAGTATATTTCAACAGCTCAATTTGTTTTGCTGTTTCATAGCTGGTATCGATTAAGTTTTCCTCGAGAGCTCCTAAGATCCCATTTTTTCCTGCAAAGACTTTACCTATTTTCTTTGGGTATTTTCTTGCCGTTTCAATCACTCCAGCTGCACTTGCATTGATGACTGAAGTCACTCCTCCTGATTGTGCGTAAAATGCATTTTTTGGCGCCATAATAACTTCCAAAATTAAGAATTTTGCATATGATAGCTAGTCAGCCAGTGTTTTAATAGTGAAACTATATAAAAGAGGATTATTTATGAGGTTAATTTTGATGGGAGCTCCCGGTTCTGGGAAGGGGACTCAGGCAGAAAAGCTCATGGATGACTTTGGTTGTCGCCAAATATCGACAGGTGTATTACTCAGACAAGCCATAGAATCCGGTTCTGAACTTGGCAAAAAGGTACAAAAGATCATGTCTGAGGGTTTGCTTGTTTCTGACGATATCGTATTGGATTTAATTAAGCATGAGTTATCTGAAATAGGCGAGAACGGGTTCCTTTTAGATGGGTATCCAAGGAATATCAATCAAGCAAAATCATTGAATCAGTTACTAGAAAATATAGATAAACCATTGAATTACAGCATATTGATTGATGTTCCAAGTGAAATTCTAATCAAAAGACTTTCTGGGAGGAGGACATGCT
>Ga0208127_1000798_pt1 | contig 16170 bp, 18 predicted proteins | sample ETNtaG_6_FD_185751 | JGI IMG/M metagenome (GOLD analysis project Ga0208127, IMG submission 185751) | Marine microbial and viral communities from oxygen minimum zone, Eastern Pacific Ocean - ETNP201306SV45 (SPAdes) (version 2) | ecosystem: Environmental > Aquatic > Marine > Oceanic ...
TGTGAACGATGTAGAATGGATAGACACCTTGATTGAGATACGCTAGAGATTGACTGCTTCTGTTGAGCAGATGTGAACCCCAAGCAAAAACTGTGAGGCACCAAAACCATGCATGGAAACTGTGAATGAAGCACGCAAGGATCGTCATTTCATTGTGTAGAATGCCATGGTCAATCCAACCCCCATCCATGTAGGGGATTCCATCGTCATGTTGCTGAAGCCGAATCACAACAAATGCGATGGTGAGCAGCATTGTTACTGCAGTGATCAGTTTTCGATGCGTATTGAGAAATTCATAGTATTGATCTCTTGAAATGATACAGATGTAGCCAAAGAAAAAGAATACGAGATACCAAACCCACTCATAACCAATACCAATGAATCCAGGGAACCATGGTTTGAACAGAAGCTCAGTTATTGAGAGCAATGTCGGAAAGAGAATGAAGATGCCTAAGCCTGCTTTCATTGTAAAAGTTGAACGTAGTGCAGTTGCTAATTTTCCATCCGCATTTTTTTGCACAATATGGAATATTGGTACACAGAGCAACGAATACAAGAACAAATTCCACAGGAACCACAAATGTCCCAGAGCAATGATCTTACCGAACAATGGGACCCAGAAGATGAAGGATGTGAAGAAGACATGAAGCACGAAAGCCACGATGGTATCGACAACTGAATTTCCATCTAAGTCTACACTGCCTGTTATGATTCCGCCAACAAATCCAACTGTCCACATGCCGAAGAACATGGGAACGAGTAAACGTTGCAATCGCTCTGTTAGGAACGTCTTCCAACTCCGTCGCTTGAATGCAAATGCAGTGCCCATTCCAGAGATCATGAACAGAGCAGCAAGTCTCCATTGATGCATCCAATGAAGAAACATACTGGTTGGATCGACGGACTCATAGGTGTAGTCATTCCCTTCTTCAGCAATTTCCTTTCGTTCATCCGCATCGTCCGTAATATTGGGATTGATCTCCTCTCCATAGGTCGACCAATACACACCAATTGCAACATGAAAGGGAATGAGCAATCCAAAGAGAATCACTCGAAGCCAGTCGATATCATACCGCCGTTCAGGCTTCTCTGATATGTTCTCCACACTTTTCGCTCGTTGCCTCGTCTATATCACTATGAGGGCAAACGACGAATTGCTAAGCCAAATTCAGAACCTGAACTTGTAGCATCATGCGCATCTCGAGGAACTTGAACGAGTTGCTTACCCATTTTCCCTCGACTCTTCATACGTGTGAGAATTTCTTGTCCAATATAGCAACCTTTTGCTTCATGAACAAGATGTTCAAGCCCACAGTTGAATGGATGGACGTCAGAAGTAATTTCATGACCTTGGTAGGGGATGAGAACTCGTGTTCGATAATCTGTGAAATCATCCATTGACATCGACTCTTCGAGAGAATTATTCTTCGAGGAAACGATGATCCAACCCAAATACGATTTGCTTACTGTAATCCCCTGTGTTGCAACATATTCTTCCGTACTAACGTACACATTGTTGAGCGATGAGATGTCACGAATAGTTACGTTTTGTTGTAGTATTCGTGGTTGTAAATGTGCCAAAACATCTTCCTTGTATGGGCCATAGCCAACGACGGCAAGATTCTCTCCCACTTCAATAACATCGACAACATCAATGATTTTTGCATTCGTTGTTGTTAGAACTGTGCTGCACGAATGATCGACTTTGTTCGTCGAAAGACCATCGAGAAAGGAATAACGCTCATCACCAGAAAGGAGCAATACGTATGCATCAAGTTGTATGATGCCCATGATGGTTCCTCAAGCGAAGGATTCTCCACAACCACAAGAACTGGATGCGTTGGGATTGTTGATTTTGAATCCACCGCCCATGAGGCGGTCGACGTAATCGACTTCGATTCCATCGAGGAGATGTGAGGAAGCATTTGGTACAAGCACACGGAAGCCTGAAATTTCTAATTCTTGACAATCGATGTCAGTGGATTCTACAATTTGGAGATCGTACATGTAACCTGAGCATCCTCCAGATAAAACACCAACAAGCAATGCATGACTTCGATCATCACCAAATGCATCGGTTAGCATTTCAATCGCCTTGTTGGTCATGGTCAAAGAGACATCAACAACCTTTGGTTGAATGACTTCAATCGTTGGTGCTGTTTCACACGTTCCGCAGTCCATGTTCTATCCACCAACCCGACCATTATCAATCTGACCTTCATTTAGCGGCGTGCAAGTTTCTTCTTGCGTTCCTTTTCGAGAATTGTGCAACGTCGAATTTGCTCTTTCGCTCGCTTCGCTTCTTCATCTGATAAGCCTCTTGGAATTGATTGTTCATAACATTTGATCGCATCTGGGAATCGTTCCATTTCAGCATAAGCAGTCCCCATATTGTACAGTGTTTGACCACGCACATTCGATGGGTCGATCATCATCGCTTGATGGTAGGATTCAACACATGCAGGATATTCTTCGAGGAAATAGTATGCATTTCCTCGGCCATTGAGAATACGAATAACCATTTGATCATCGTTTGCAAACGATGGTAATGCTCGGTCAAACGAGGAAAGCGCCTCACGATACTTCCCATCTTCCATGAGTTGTATACCTTGATTGTACCATGAAATATCTTGATTTGCTACCGCACTGGAATTTGCTGAAATGATTGGATTTACTTGGACCATTGCAGTAGCATCCAAAGCTGCTTTTGCTAAATCGACCTCAACATTGACTTCTTGCTCAACAGGTTGGCTCGTCGGTTCAATAGGCGTGAGTAACAAGTCATTCGCTTCCGTCGTTTCTTGGCGAGATACTTCTTCCTGGATCGGCTCTTGACTTGGTTGTGGCACTGAATCGAATGATTGCAATTGATCGAATGTTGCTTCAGGGGGCTCGGGAGCAACCGGCGGTGGCGTGGACGTTGGAGGCGGAGGAGGTGTGTCCAATTCTTGGTGAACTTGTCCACCAGATTCCAATTCTCTGGCCTTTGTATGACAACGCTGAGCAGTATCCAAATCACCAGCAGCTTCGAGGGATTTGGCCAAACCTTTCCACAAAACAGGATTCTCTTTATCGTGTTGAATCATTTCCTTCCATACGGTGACTGCTTCGATGTTATCGCCTTTCAGCGTCAATGCACGGGCGCGTTCGATGGATGGACCAGGGCTCATCAAGTCGAGTGCATATTGCGCCAATTGAGGTGCTTCAGGCATGGTTGGAGGAATTCCTGTAATGTATTCGAGAACCCTGACCTCTTCCTCGCCACAATCAAGCAATTGTTGAATAATTTCTGAGCGAAGGTCTGCATCATCATGATTCTCAAGAAGCAACATTCCGTGTGAAATCACACTACCTACATCATTCTCCTCTGTTGCGAATTCAATCAATTTACGACGCGCTTTTACATGTCGAGCATCGAGCTCAATCGTTGTCTCAAAGGATTCTTTTGCACCTGATACGTTCCCATTCCGAGCATACAAACTACCGAGATTGTACCAGCCAGAGGCGACTGTTTCATCCAATTTTGTTGCATGCTCCAACGCTGCAATTGCGTGTGAATCGAGATCCATTCGCGCCATTGCTCCACCAGCAATACGCCAAGCACCTGCGTGTTGGGCTCCAATTGTTTTGAGATGCGGCTTCAACAATGCTAGTGCCTTCTTTGGCTCACCTTGTCGGATAAGTTCGGTTGCCTCATCGGTGAGTTTGTCGAGATTAATCTCGTCGACAATCGGTCGTTGTTCAATCTCAGTTTCAATGGTCTCTTCGATTTGTTCTTCGATAATTTTGGTAGCTGCAACAACGCTCGCTGCGCTTGCAAGCTCCTCCTTATCGAGGATGCCATCGCCATCATGATCGTGGTGTGCTGCTTCGGTTAGAATTGCTTCAGAATCTTCAACACCCGTTTCTTGCATCACAACATTGAGTGTTGATTCTTGGTGCGTTGCCTTGGTAACGGTTGATTCTATCGCATCGGGAACTTCTTCAACTGGAGCATTTTTTGTCCGGTTCAAGACATCCGTGAGGCTTGGATGGCCTGGAAAGAATTCCAATCCTCGTCGAGCCATTGCCGCTGCTCCTGCATCATCGCCGATACGGTCGAGTAGAATCGCAAGGTTTGCTGTTGCTGGAGCGTGATCAGGGTTTAGATCGAGACAGATTTGGAAAGCCTGGCGAGCACCACGAGCATCTTGTTGTGCTTCGAGGAGAACGCCTCGATTGAACCAAGCCATGTCGCTTGATGGATCGAGTGCAATGGCCTTGTTGAATGCAGCAAGTGCCTCTTGAGGGTCATTCGAACGTGATTTGAACTCACCTTCCTCGAGCAAGATTCGAACTTGATCCTCATCGCTTAATTCGTCATCATTCGCATCATCAACAACCTGTGAATCAATGGTTTCTTCTGATGAATCTTCCACTGAGTGTTCGGGTTCCGGTGCTTCTTCTTCGGCCACCATCGAACCCAATCCTGCTGAGCGCAATGCATCAGCCATGTCGTTCATCAATGCATTCGACATGTCCTCGTCCTCTGCACTCATACGCTTCTCCCAGCCTTAGGCAACACTCTCATGGTATAAGCATAATTGCTTCATGGTCAGACAATACAATGCATTCAATTATTGGCGCTTCTTGGAAAGAGTATGGCGGAAACACCTCTCAAAGTGATGGGCCTTTCGGGTTCGATAGGAAGAAAATCAAAGAACGGAATGTTGGTTGATCTTGCATTGAGTAAAGCAGAGGCCTTAGGTGCAGAAGTTCATTTTTGGGATCTTGAATCCAAACCGTTGCCATTGGTTGGTGAAGAAGGCTGTTGGAGTCATCCAAACGTGAAAGAGTTCCAAGAATTGGCATCATCGTGCGATGCGTTTCTTGTCTCTTCACCAGAATACCATGGAACAATGTCCGGTGTGATGAAGAACACGTTTGATTGGGTTTACGAAAATCACGTTGGTGGCAAGGTGTTCGGATTGATGTCGACGCTTGGGGGTATTTCGAATTCCAACACACTCAACCACATGCGAATCATGCTACGATGGCTTCATGGAAATCCTGTATCTCAACAACTTGCAGTTGGTCAGGTCAAAGAGGCCTTTTCTGAAGACGGTTCACTTGCAGATGCATCGATGGATGAGCGTCTACAAAATCTCGTTGAATCTGTGTTGAAAACAGCAACAATGTACCGTAATTCGTGATGATATGAATCTTAACCGACCTTCTTTCGAGGATGAATTCGGTGGTTCATACTTGATTGTTGAACCAGGTGATTTCAATCAAGGTGACGAGGTTGGCTCGGGTCATCCCAATGAATCCCCTGTCCAATCTGTATCGATTGGTGAACCATTTTTCTTAGGGGTGCGTCCTGTTACGCAAGCGCATTGGAGTAGTGTAATGGGGAGTAATCCCTCAAAATTTCAAGAAGGATGGAGTGCAGGACTTCGTCCTGTTGAATCCATCTCATATCAGGATGTTGAGAATTTTTTGGAGCGATTGAACCAAGGAAACAGTGAATTCATGGGATTTCAAGGACAATGGCGGTTACCGACTGAATCAGAATGGGAGTATGCTGCGAAAGCTGGCACATCAACTCGCTGGTCGTTTGGAAACAAGGATGCTGAACTTGATGCACACGGCTGGCACGCTGGAAACAGTGGTGCAACAACGAGAGAAGTCGGATCGAAGAAAGCAAACCCATGGGGCTTTTATGATATGCATGGCTTGGTTTATGAACTTACATCGACGCCTTGGCAGCAGTTACGTGACAACGCCTCAGGGTCAAATGTTTCATCTGAATTTATTGTTGCTAAAGGTGGTTCATGGTTTACAGAATCGGATTCAACGCGTTCATCCTCGCGTCGAAAAGTAGCCATTCATGAGCAAAAAGATGGCGTTGGACTGCGTTTGGTTTGGGAACCGATTGAACCTTTAGATTAGTCACCTTCTCGGACATCAAGGTCTGCATCGAATTTAACGTGCTCAAGTAGTGTTTGTCCTACTGGAATTGAACCTGGTTTCGTATTCCATTGAATGCTCTCCTTTTGATCAACGAATTTCATCACATTGAGTCCGATGAATACCTTGATTCCAGCATGGGTTCGATGGACAACTGGGGAGACTTCTTCGTGAAATGTATCGTTCATAAAATGACAGATTTCTGCAAACGTACGTTGACCATTGCATAACTCCCATAGCACACTGTTCTTGTCAAGTAGTGGACGTCGTAATTCTCGTGGTGCTTTCATAAGTTTAGCAAAGAGTCGCTCAATACGGCCAAATTTTTTCTCAAATCGTAAAATGATTGTTTTTCCTGTAACTCCATCGACTTCGGGGTGCGGACCTGCTTCTCCTGTGCGGCACCACCAGACGGGTAATCGCACGGGATATTTGTCGGCGAGAGGATGATGTTCTAAATCGATTAAATCCATATGATCCCTCAGAAATCGGTCCATGTCCATAGAACAAGTGTAAGCATTGAAATGACGCCACATAGTGCTGATAATCGAATCATTTCACGACGTTGACTAAACTTGTCGAGGTACCAAGTCAATACACCAAAAACAGCTACTGCTACCCATAGAACATACCAAAGTGGACTTGCTTGGGCCATCGCTTCATCCTCTCCTCTCAAGGATGATTGCCTAAACGATCAAGATATTGTTGGCCATAATGCACCCATTGTTCCATGCTCCAGCCATCAGGGAGACCACCTTCAGGTAAGGGTGGACCCGCGTGTTGAACTTCGGGTTCCGGAGATGGTTGTGTTGGTTGCATAGTCGATGCATCAACAACAACTGGTTGTGAAATTGGTGGGCCAGCAATGATTTCTTCCTCTTCAACAAACTCCTCTCTTTGTTTGCGAAGTATGAGAATGATGGCTGCCAAAATAATGATACCAATTGCCCCAGCAATCATCGTTGGTCCGTTCAGGTTCTTTGCAAAAAATGATTCCTCAGCAGCAGGTTTTGCGAATTCATATGTCTGCGTATCTGTGAATTGGATGGTCGAGTCTGCGTTTGTTGCAGATACGGTTACATCTCCTGTATATGGGCCTCCTAATCGTTGAATCTCACACCGAATATCTTTGACAGATTCCGTATTGCGAATGTAAGGAAGTGATGCATTGATCGTTTGATCATTGGTAATCAATGTCTCATCACAGCGTACTTGCCATTGATCTGGATATGCGAAGGAGTACTGAATGTTCTCGGTTTGTGTGGAAAGACTTGTCATGTTGAGCCATGTGATTGTCGAATCTTCAATGGTCGCATTACCTACAGGTGACATCGCCATGTTGATCTTTCGTTGCTGGTCAACCATGATGAGATTCTGATGCTCGATTCGAATCAAATTTCCTTCCTCATCTTGCCCACCTTCGACAAACAATGTAACAACGATTCGCGTGTTAAGTGGGACATTTTCTCCAATCACCACGTCGATAAAGAGCAACGTTGTCGTGCCTGCATTCATTGGGAATGTGAGTGTCTCTCCCGTACTTGACGTAGGTCCGCCTATTCCTGCTGTAAGGAAGGCGACGATATCGGACGTTGGCGGAGAGGTTGAGAGGGTAAAACCAACATCCATACTCGATTCAAGGGCGTTTCCAATATTCATTACTGAAGCGTTGATTTGTTGGGTTGAGCCAACAAGTGCGTGGATGTCCATGATTGAACCATTAAGTTCTGGGAAGTGGATGCTTCCAGTGATCATATCGACTGAATCCTGATTATCTTCAGGATGGATATCTTCGCCATCAGGTGTAATGCCGATGGTTACTGTATGAATCTCCCGTGCGGCTTCTGTCATTGGAACATAGAGTAGAATTTCGATTGTTTCGATATTTGTGCCCATATAGGATACACCCAAATCGATGGACGGTTCATCGAGTATGACTCCATCCAATCGTACATCGTACGTCCATGTTGAAGGTGTGTCAATAAGATCTACATGGACAGAAGTTGGTCCATTGCCGTTGTTCTGCAATTCGGCTTGAATGACAGTCATTCCACCGGGAGCGAGAACGTCGGGCGGAGAGAGAATGGTAATGCTTGAGTCGTACAATGTTTCGATGAGAATATTGCTGTATGATGGCCCTTCATATTGCATACCACTTCGTGTTGATGTTAGTATTGGCTTAAATTCAGGGGCCATGTCATTGGCTTGAGCATTCGATGGTGCGGTGACAGCGACGTAGAATGTCGTCGAAGCACCAGGATTGATAACGATCGAAGGCCGTTGTTCTTCCTCAATGGTCCAACCAATAGATGGAATATAATCCACGCTCAAGTCAAAACTATCTTGTCTGCTGGCTTGATTTGTAATAGTGTATGAAATTTCTACACGTTCACCTGCTTCTAGCATCGTAGGATCATTGGATGGATTATCGAATTCTATCAAGGCATTTGAAATCATTGACGCCTGTATGCTGATCGCTTCTGTCGTCGTCCGACTCGTATCATTCTGTGCGAGCATGGTCAACCAGAAATCGCCTGTTTTGTCAGGAGTTTCACCAGCAGGTACTGTCATGACAAATTTTACTGATTGGAGTTGATTTGGGATCAGTCTCACCGATGGTGTCTGATCGAATGCAAGATTCACATTCCATCCAGCGTCAAGTGATTTTGGAGCAACCTGTAGATCAAAGACATCAGTTGCTTGCCCAATGTTTTCAACTTCAACGTAAAATGCACAAGATGAACCAGGTGCACAGCGAGGCTTGACTTCAGGAACATGAATGTGAGGTATGCGATCAGCAGCGACCTGAAATTGCATACCTTCCTGGACTGAAAAACCTGGATTCTGTAAACTGGCTGCCATGAATGTAAGTGGGACAAATCCTACCGACTCGTTTGGCCCTGGTTGAAGTTTGACATCGATTTCTCTTGATTCTCCTGGAAGCAGTCGCACACCTGTACTTGGATTGATTCCTGCACCAGTTGGGAAACTGAAGGCTACATTCCAATCGCTGGGCAAATTGGTCACGGAAGGTAGCAAAGAATCGCTAATATTCCCTGTATTGGTCAATTGCATGCGGATTTTACCCCAAGCACCTGGAATAGCACCCTCTGTAAAGACGCCTGATACGTCAAGATTGTATTCTTCGATCCGCGCAGATTGATCATAAACAATGACAAAATCATCGAAATAATAGCCTACATCGGTTCCTGCGGAGTCACTTGTAAATGTGAATTTAAATCGTGAATTTGAATGAAAATGCGACGACATATCCGCTGGAATTAACGGTGTTGTATGGCCCATATGGTTGTTGGAAATCGTTTGCCAATTCGACAACGTTGCTCCAACAGTCCCTGCAATATTTGCTAATTCATCCCAATTACCTTGTCGATCGAATGCATAGACCTTCATCCCATCATTCGGTTGAGCACTACCTGCATAAAAGAAGGTCAAACCGTTGGTTCTCGTTGGATTTGCAACAATATCGCTCATGTCCCATATCGGTGTCATAAGATCCGTTTGCAGATTGTTTCCATACGAACTGAATTGCCCTTGTCCGATGTGACATGATTGGCCCATGCTCAGCGATGTATCCGTACTTGTCCCCCAGTACGGACCAGCATTCCAACCAACAAGTGATGTGCATGTGAAGTAGAGATGAGCAACTGTGTAGTGGCGGTTGAGGTCGTCATTGCTTGGGTTATCGTCGATACCTTGGAATGTTGGAGTAACGACCATGGAATGATTTCCAGAATAGTTCACATAGACGTTGTAGAACGTTGCCGTGCCTTGACCACTTGATGCTAAACTATTCATCGTAACCGTACGATTGGCCAATTCGAAGCGTTCGTATTCATTGTGCAGAATAAGCAACTGAACGGTGATAATTCCAGAGGCAGTACTTCCATCATTGCGGATTGTCACCTCGATATCCATTGGCGTTGCATTGACAGTATCGACAACGTACAAGTCCTTTGGGCGGTCAAAACCTACGATTGGATGATTCGAAGAGAACATCTTGTATTGTGATTCATCGCTCGGATTTGAATAGGAAATTGAGACCTCGGTCGCCGAGAGATCGACACCACTGTTTTTCGAAGTTTGTTCTACTTGAGGAACTGGCTGAAGTTCTTCGAACGGTGTCAATTGAAGCAAGAGCAGCAGGACCAATATCCCAGCCACACCAGTTCTTCCCATGCTTGGATATCATCGCCTATGTATTTGATTTATTCGTCGACGGATTCTTCATCGATGAGACGTAATTTTTCTTCATTTCGGCGTTCCTTCGCTCGTGCAGCAAAATAGACTGTAAAGGATGGAATTAGGACCATTGAGAAGCAGCCAACTACGGCCGCCAACGCCCAAAGAAACTCTGTAGCTGCATCTATTTCGAAAATTTCAATGCTCGAAAATGCTTCATTGACTGTGAAAACATTCACCATTGGTTGAACTGATTTGTTACCAGGTTCGGTAATTTGGATGATGATTTGAGACGGCTCATGCTTGTATGCAATCTCGTCCCTCGCCAATTCTTCTGCTTCGGACAGTGAATCTGCATAGACAGTTCCATTCGATCGTCTCGCAGGATCTGTTGATGTAAGCGATTGTATGCTCATCGAACTGGAATCTGCTTCCACTTCAAACGATTCAGCGTAAGTGCAGTGTTCAGAGCATCGAAAATCCACCGTTTTCCCATCGACTTCAACCTCAGCATCTGGCACGCCTAAGAACGGGTGCGAGTAGAGTTTGCCATCATTGGTGAGTTTGACAACCGCTCCAGCAGCCAAATCGTCAACAGTTACGTTGACCCAGGTGAGATTTTGGCCATCAGCAGCAACGGTTCCAAACCATGTAGTTTCGTTGTTTTGGACCACCTTTGTGAGTTCGATGTTTTCAAATGTTGAATCCGTAGCTTCGGTTTCATAGATGTAGTAGTTCGGCGAAATCGTAGCTCCGTACACCGCATACGAAAGGAGGACAATAAGTGTCAGAGACAAACCTATGAGCGTTCTCAAGAGGTTCGGGTTCTGGGCAAGCGCCTTCTTCATTGTACATGCGAAAACGAACCCATTCAAGAATACTTGCACTTGGCCAAAACCACATGAATGCGCTTCATTGGACGGGGCAATTCGCCCGCTTTATTCAAATAGGGGAGATAAGTCGCAGGGTTGCTTGGTGTAGTTATGACGACGTTTTACGATGTACCTGCTAACTTTCTAATCCCAGCTCTTGCTGAACAATTGAAGAGCAATACCTCGATTCAGATGCCAGAATGGGCAGATGTTGTTAAGACAGGATCGTCAAGAGAGCGTCCTCCGACCCAAGATGACTGGTGGCACACACGTGGTGCTGCAATTCTACGAAAGATTGCTCGACAAGGACCGATTGGTGTGACAGCGCTCTCTCAGGAATTCGGTGGACGCAAGAACAACGGATCGAAACCAAACACACCTGGTGTAGGATCTCGTAAGGTCATCCGGATTTTGGTTCAACAATTGGAAGATGCAGGTCTTGTGGCAACAGACGTCGGTCGCCTCGTTGAACCAGAAGGTCGAGAATCAACACAACTCTACAACGGCCGAGTCATCACCTCTGCTGGACAGAAACTCCTCAACGAAGTTGCCCACAGTGTCCGTCCTGAGGTCGAAGCAGCATATCCTGGTCTTGACAAGTATTGATTGGAAGTGAGAGAATGACAAGCGTTGCTGACGATTCGATGGAACTTGAAGCGTTCCGTCAACGTCGACAACTTGAACTTCAACAACAACTTGAACAACAAGCCAAGCAACAAGCAGATGCTGAGATTGAATCTCAAGTCCAAGCGCAAGAACAACAAGCTTTGGATTTGGCAATGAAGACCATACTTACGCCAGATGCACGTAGTCGTCTCGCAAATATTTCACTTGTTGATTCAACGAAGGCAGACGTTTTGAAGCGTCAACTCGTTGGTCTTCATGAGCAACAAAAAATTTCCATTCCAGTCAACGATGATCAGTTGAAGAGAATCCTAGTGAACCTGTCCAAGAGCCGCAGAGATGCGTCTATCCGTCGAATCTAAGAGGGGTGCTCGAATATGTCAAAAAATAAACCAGCAGCAAAGAAAATCCGCCTGATGAAAGCAGGCAAGCAGAACCGCCGTGTCCCAGTTTGGGTCATGTTGAAAACGAACAGAAATACGGTATCGCATCCAAAGCGACACCATTGGCGACGTAGCAAGTTGCAGCGATGAGGTGATTCAACATGGCAAGAGCAGCAACATCAGAATTGGTCGTACCTCTACGAAAGGCTTGGAACATTACTCGATTCAAGCGTGCACCTCGTGCAATCCAAATCATCCGTGATGAAGTCATTCGTCACCTCAAGGTTCTTCCTGAAGAAGAGATTTACATTGATCCTTCCGTCAATGAGAAAATCTGGGAACGTGGTATTGAAAACCCACCTCGTAAGATTCGCCTCACAGTGATCCGACACGATGAGCCAGATATTCCTATTGAAGTTAAATTGTTTGAGGAGGCCTGAGCATGGGAAATATTCGTCCAAGTTTTATCAAAATCCGCGCAATTCGTCTTGTTGAAGAACATGGTGAGAAGTTCACCGACGATTTCGATCACAACAAGAAAATGGTTGAGCAACTTACCGATGTAAGTACGAAGAAGTTGCGAAACTGGATTGCAGGGTACGTGACTCGATACCGACAACGCCGAACCGATTAATGGGGTTGTCAGATTGCCCATTTGGGTTGATTGGAACAGAACGCCTGTATCTGTTCATGGTCCTGAGCAAGAACCATTGGAAGAACTCATTCTTCATTTACGTAACACCTACAATGTCCGTCGACGTTCATTGGTGATGCCTGATCGAGAACGAGGGGGTTTCCTGTTTTTCATTTACCAAGCTTGTAATCCGCTCTGGATTGCAGAGTTCCTTAACCGATTGGAGGAAGAATGATGGGTGAGCGAAGCGACCTACCTTTACCTCATGCGACATATCGTTTGCACGTTGTATTGGTTGGTACACAGCATCCAGGGAATCTTGGTGCTGTTTGTCGCTCGCTCTTGAATCATGGATTTGATTCGTTGCGCTTGGTGAATCCACAGTGCCATCCAGATGATCTTGAGGCACGTAATCGAGCGAAACATGCTGGACGTGTATTGGATTCGTGTCGAATGTTCAATACCTTTGAAGAAGCCATCGCGGATTGTTCTCTCGTCGTTGGAACGTCAGGAAAGCGAGAGATTGGTGATAAAACACAGAAACGTCACTTCATGTATCCATGGGAGTTTGCGGAACGTGTTTCCAATATTGAACAAGATGTTGCTCTTGTTTTTGGTGAAGAAGGCAAGGGTTTGAGTACAGAGGATTTACTTCGTTGTGATTATCTTGTCACGCTTCCAACATGGGAAGGCTATCCGATTACGAATCTAAGCCATGCGGTTCACACACTTACCTATGAACTACATCGCCATCGAGTCCTAGAAAATCAAGGGCACGACGACGCACTTCCTGATATCGTTCCACTTCAACGTGGAATTTCTCCAGAGCAGCGCAATGTATTGAGAAAGGCAATAGAAGATATCGCTCAGAATCTACCGGGAGGAGACGAGCGTCGAATTTCGTTTACACACTCATTGACACGTGCTTTACAGCGTTCGGGAATGGAACCTGATGAAACCAATCGTTTGATCGGTGGTTTTGTTGATGCTTCGACTGCTCTCGAATTTGCATCACAACATCCTGAATGGAAATCGTCTCGACGAAGGCGTGTTGTGCTGGAAGAAGAGTGATTATTCGTACCACGATGCCCAACTCTTGGGCGTTTCACGAACATGCATTGCAACAAGCCGTAAACGATTCCCATAGGCTGTTTGGATATGAGGCTGTACTTGTTCAAATGCCCACTTTGCGAGATTTTCTGCAGTTGGAATAAATGGAACAACAACGGTTCGATGATCGGATGATAGTTGTGATAAGACGGCTCGAGCTTCTTCATCTCCCTCGTATACAACGAATGCATGATCGACAATATCGTGGATGTATATTGTAAGGATTTGACTCACATCACTAAAATCCATGAGCATTCCTTCCTCACTTACACCTTTTTTATCAACGATATCTCCTTCGATTTCTGCTTCGAATCGATACCTATGGCCATGGAAATGACGGCACTTACTCTTGTGATTTGGAACTCTATGGCCTGTATCGGTTTCGACATATCGACGAATTCTTGTTGTCATTCTTTCACCTCAAATCGCATTGCAGCACTGTTGATGCAGTATCGCTCACCACCATGATGTCTTGGTCCATCATTGAAAACATGACCAAGATGCGCATCACAATTCCCACATCGAACTTCAACTCTGGTCATACCGTGTGATGTGTCAATAATGCGTTCAATGCCAGCATCGTGATGTTCTGTATGGAAAGCTGGCCATCCACAACCCGAATCAAATTTCATCTGGTCCGTGAACAGTAGTGTATCACAAACGATGCAAAAATAATCGCCTTGGCGATATTCCTTGTTGAGAATCCCCGTAAATGGCCTTTCAGTACCATTTTGCTGTGTGACATAATATGCCATTTCAGATAAGGATGCAATACGATCATCATGATTCAATATGTTCTCCTCCTTTGAATTGTGATTCAACCATCAATGCATGTTCAAGCACATCTTCCCACGCATCTTGATAGGCAATTGGATCTTGACGCCCAATGGCATGAAAAGCCAGAATACGTTCGATATCCGAACCGCTTTTTCCAGAACTTCTCCCATGTTGATCGGGATTGTATGAAGTGATCGTATTCGCAAGTACTGCATCGAAATCCAATCCAAGTGTTTGGGTGCTTTCAAATGCATCGAGAAGAATGGAGGTCTTATCCCCATGGAGATATGGCAAATCAAACGCAACCAATTCACTCTCCCAATTGCCTACTTCAAATGCTGCTTGTAGGGCCTGATAGAATTCCGGCCGACAATCTGGATAGATTGCGTGATCTCCACTATGTACGCCTAAAGCAAGGACAACCTCTTCGTTTGTTCGCTTTGCCTCTGATAAGGCAAAACCATACAGGATTGATGCGAAGATAGCGTTTCGATTCGGAACCACAGTTTGTTTCATTTGAGCCTCTTCATAGTGCCCCTCAGGAACGTCCTGTCCTTTGGAAGTGAGTGCTGAATCAAAGAGGGACATTGCTGGAGAGAGATCGACGATGTGATGTTGTACATCGAGTCCTTTTGATTGACAGAGATCAATGGTAGAAGTCGCTCGTTCAAGTTCGATTGCATGTTTTTGTCCATAGTGGTATGAAATACATATGGCACGGAGATCACGTGATAGATAGTGCATAAGAAGACATGTGGAATCCATGCCTCCGCTGAGTGCCATGACTACTGTTTTCATAGAATTCCCATCCATTTATGTGTTTGCAATGACAGTCTCCAGCCAGGATTGTCTTTGACGATTTGTTCCGTTTCTTGGAACAAGACTCCATTCTCCTCAATCGTTGCTGAATCGATATAGCATGGTTGAATGAAGTGATGTTCAAAGCCCGATTTGAGCTCATCGTACATGGCTAATTCTTGTCCACAATAGACAACTTTCAATTCATTCCCATTTCTTTGACGAATAACTGAATTAGGGTAGACTTGATCTTTTGGAGAAATGCAAATCCAATCGATAAGACCTTCAGGAATCTCGATTGTCCCATTGCTCTCCACAGAAAGATTGTAGCCTCTACGTTTCAGTAAACGGTGCAATGGCCAGAGATTGTGCAACATGGGTTCACCTCCAGTGAATATTACGCGTTTGCAGTCATATTGTAGAATGTCCCCAAGTATGTCAACCGCATTCATCGATTCGAAGGTATCAAAATCCGTATCGCACCAAGAACAACGCAGATTACACGTTCCAAAGCGAACAAAAACATGAGGAATACCTGCATGAAACCCTTCACCTTGAACCGAATGAAATATTTCGACCACAGGATATTCTGCCGACAAATCGGACGGATCATCACCGACATCTTCGCCAGAACGCGCGCATTGCATTATCCTCAACTCGCATTTTCAATGAGTTGCATAAGTTCGTTACGTGCTTCTTGTTTTTCGAAGAACACGCCACGCATTGCACTCGTTGTCATGAGGGCATTTTGCTTTTTGACGCCACGACAGCGCATGCAACCATGACCTGCTTGTATGATAACGGCCGCCCCTAATGGGTTGAT
>Ga0208127_1000799_pt1 | contig 16162 bp, 17 predicted proteins | sample ETNtaG_6_FD_185751 | JGI IMG/M metagenome (GOLD analysis project Ga0208127, IMG submission 185751) | Marine microbial and viral communities from oxygen minimum zone, Eastern Pacific Ocean - ETNP201306SV45 (SPAdes) (version 2) | ecosystem: Environmental > Aquatic > Marine > Oceanic ...
CAAATGGGTCTTTCTCCTGAAACACACTATGGACATAAGAATGTGATTCTTAGAGATTTAGATAACGTTCCCGATGTACCAATAGGTGCTGGTTTAACTGGACTTGATCTACTAATTGAAAATGATCTTACTCCTTTTTTACCATTAGTAGCTGATTTTCCTCCAGAAGGTATAGATTTTGATTTTCTTAAATTTAGAGATGAGAGTTACTCAATACCTTTTTGTGATCAGGAAAATTACATTGAAGGAGAGTGCAAAGAGAGAGCTGAAACTCCAAAGCAACTATTTAGTAAGATCGATGAGTTAGGTTTGGACGCCATAGTGATCCCTCATGGGACTACTTGGGGTATACACTCCCCTCCTAATTCTAAAATGAGCTCACAACTTTCTAATGATAATCATGACCCGACCAAACAAAGACTAATGGAGGTTTATTCAGGGCACGGAAACTCAGAAATTTACAGAAAATTTCAACATACAGAGGAACTGAGTCCAGGGCAATTTAAGTGCCCTCTTCCAACTGATGAGTTTGAACCTTGTTGCTGGCGAGCAGGAGAAATAGTCAATCAACAATGTATAAAAGAAACTGGGAAAGCGTGTATAGATAAAGCCAATGAAATAAGAGAAGAATTTGCTAATAATGCTTCTGGCTTATTGAGATTTGGATTGGTAGAAAATGCAACTCAAGAAGACTGGAAACAGTGCGGACAACTAAAAGACTCTTTTCTACCGGCTTATACGTACAGACCATCAATGAGTGCGCAGGCAGCTTTAGCATCTCAAGTAAGTTCTGATGATGTTTTAAATTCATTTAAATTGGGTCTTATAGGTTCCACAGACAATCATAAAGCTAGAGCAGGAGCAGGATATAAAGAATTTGCAAGAAAATCTATGGGAGATTCATGGGGTGCTAAAGACCATCTAACTTGGATTCTTCCTCCTGAAAGAGGAGCTTCCTTCTATTCAACTGGAGGATTGGTGGCTGTGCATGCTAACAGACTCGAAAGAAATGAAATTTATGATTCGCTATATGATAGAGAAGTTTACGCTACTTCAGGGGAAAGAATACTTCTCTGGTTCAATTTAATTAAAGACAATGAAGAGATTCCTATGGGAAGAGAACTTTCTTCTTCAGAAGATCCAAAGTTTGAGGTTAGAGCATTAGGTTCCTTTAAGCAGCTACCTGGTTGTCCTGATTATGTTAATAACTCAATGAAAAAAGAAGAAATTGAACGTCTTTGTTTAAATGAATGTTACAACCCTAGTAATGAAAGAAATCTCATAGATAGAATAGAAGTTATAAAGATCAAACCAACACTTAACTTAAATGCACTACAAGAAGTGATTCAAGATCCTTGGTTAATTTTAGATTGCGAGGACAAAGGGCAAGGTTGTTCTGTGTCTTTTGAAGATAAAGAATTCTCTAAAGATGAGACTAACTCAGTTTACTATGTAAGAGCTATTCAAGAGAAAACTCTAGCAGTTGGTGGAGATCCTCTGCGTTGTGAATACAACGATAAAGGAGAATGCATAAAGATAAAGCCTTGTTATGCAAGTGGACCAGATTTTGAACCTAGTGATGATTGCTTAGCTCCTATAGGAGAAAGAGCTTGGTCTTCTCCAATTTTCTTAAATTATCTAAACAAGAGTTAATAGTGATAAGATGTGCGCTCAAAAGGTATTAATAGATGGATTTTAGCGGAAATCATATCCTTTCTATAGATCAGTTCGATCGTTCAGATATAGAAAAATTATTCTCCGTTGCAGATAAACTCGAACCATTCGCCTCTAAAGAAAAAATAACCAGAGTTCTTGAAGGAGCTATATTAGGAAACATGTTTTTTGAACCCAGTACAAGAACACGAATTAGTTTTGGTGCATCTTTTAACTTATTAGGAGGCAATGTTAGAGAAATTACTGAGGTAGGTAGTTCCTCACTGGCAAAAGGTGAATCTTTAGCAGATACTGCACAAGTTTTGAGTGGGTATAGTGACATAATAGTTCTAAGGCACCCCGAGAATGGTTCAGTTCAGAAATTTGCAGAAGCAAGCAGGGTACCGGTAATTAATGCTGGAGATGGATCGAATGAACATCCGTCTCAAGCACTTCTGGATCTTTATACAATTCAAAAGGAATTATCTCAAAATAAGAAAAACTTAGATAACTTAAGAATTGCCTTAGTTGGCGATCTGAAATATGGAAGAGCAGTCCATTCGCTGTGTAAAATTCTTTCTAAATATTCCAATGTAAAAATGGATCTTGTCTCTCCAGAAGAGCTTCAACTTCCAGAGGATCTGCTAAATCAATTAACTGATGCCGGAGTTAGTGTAAATCAAACAGAAAATCTAGAAGAAGGCATTTCGGAAGTCGATATTATTTATGTAACCCGAGTTCAAGAAGAAAGGTTCAATAACAAAGAAGATGCTAATAAATATCGTGGTTTGCTGAGTCTTAATCAATCGATTTATACGGCTAATTGCGAACCCAATACAGTGATAATGCACCCTCTTCCTCGAGATTCAAGAAGTGATGCTAATGAATTGGATAGAGATTTATATGCAAATCCAAATCTAGCGATATTTAGACAGGCAGATAATGGAGTAGTTATAAGAATGGCAATGTTTGCCCTAGTTCTCGGTGTGGAGGATAAAATCGAAAAAACGGCTAAACCTGTTAATTGGAAGGTTGGACTATCAAGTTAACTTAGAGCATTTTCTATATCATCAACCAAATCTTCGAGAGACTCAATTCCTACAGACAGTCTAACTAATCCATCACTGATTCCAATTTCTTCTCTGACCTCTCTGGGTATAGAAGCATGTGTCATGATCGCTGGATGTTCAATTAAACTCTCAACTCCTCCGAGACTTTCTGCTAAGGAAAAGATTTTTGTTTTTTCTAAGAACCTTGTAGCACTGTCTAAACCACCTTTCAAAACAACCGAGATCATTCCTCCAAAACCTTTCATTTGTTTTTTAGCTATTTCATGTTGAGGATGACTTGCTAAGCCTGGATAGATAACCTTTTCAATAGCTTTGTGAGATTCTAAGAAATTAGCTATCTCTTTAGCATTAGAGCAATGCCTCTCCATTCTTACAGGCAGAGTTTTTAAACTCCTGAGTAATAAAAATGAATCAAATGGATTCATGATGGAACCTACTGCATTTTGTAAATAAAGTATTTCATTAGCTAAATCTTCTTTTTCATTGGAACAAACCACTACTCCTCCAATAAGATCAGAATGTCCATTTAGATATTTTGTAGCCGAATGCACAACAATATCAAAGCCAAAATCTAAGGGATTCTGCACAAATGGTGAACAAAAAGTATTATCACAGACAGCTATTAGATTATGTTTTTTAGCAAATTGAGAAATGGCACTTAGATCGGCAATTTTTAGGAGTGGATTAGTTGGGGTTTCAATCCATATCATTTTTGTGTTTTTATTTATTGAAGACTCTAATGTATTCAAATCACTTAAATCGCAAAAAGTAAATTCAAGACCTGCAGACCGTTTTCTTACATTTTCAAAAAGCCTGTAAGTACCCCCATATAAGTCATCCATAGCTATTACATGATCGCCAGAGTCTAATAGCTCTAGTACTGTTGCGCTGGCTGACATTCCTGAAGCAAAAGCAAAACCATAAGAACTGCCCTCTAAATCTGCTATACAAGATTCAAGAGCTTTTCTAGTTGGGTTCACACTTCGCGAGTAATCATACCCTTTGTGCACTCCAGGACTTTCTTGGACATATGTTGAACTAGTGTATATAGGAGTCATAATTGCTCCAGTAGTTGGATCGGGCTCCTGCCCTGCATGTATAGCTCTGGTCTCAAACCCTTGTTTATTTCTTTTTCCAGACATAGGATTAATTCAATTTATTTCTATAGTAGTTGATTAAATCAACCTTAGTTATGAAGCCAATGAAAGTATCACCATCATATATTATTGCTACTTTTCCTTCAGATAGTATTGAAAGCAGCTCATCCTCCGAAGCATCAAATTGCAATGTATCAAGTTCAGATATCATGTGTTGAGCAACATTACTTGAGAAAGCAGCAGGATCTTTACTTACGGTGAATAGCAAATCCTCTTCATCTAAAACACCTTGTAATTTTCCTTCTTCCAATACAGGGATTTGAGAAATGTCCGATGCTCTCATACGATTATAAGCAACTAAAAGGGAATCTTTTGGGGAAACCATTATCATTTCTCCTTTATCGGCCCTTCGATTGATCAGATCTCTCATGTCGCCATACTTTTCCAAGTCGAGTAGATTGTTGTCATGCAACCATGACTTGTTAAATGCTTTAGATAAGTATTTATTTCCAGTATCACAAATAAAAGTGACAACATTTTTATGTTCGGTTTGTTTTCTGCACCATTTTGCGGCAGCAGCTACTAAAGTCCCTGTAGACGATCCACCTAGAATTCCTTCTTCCTTAAGCAAAGTTTGCAACACTTCAAAGGCTTCCTTATCAGAAACTGTTTCTGCATCATCCATCAGAGAGAGATCGAAATTATTAGGAATAAAATCTTCTCCTACCCCTTCTACCAGCCAACTTCCTCCATCATAGTTATAGTCCCCTTTGAGAATAGCATCTGCAACTATTGAACCTTCTGGATCAGCTGCGACCATAGATATGGATGAATCTTGTGCTTTAAAAAATTCAGCCAGTCCTGTTAATGTTCCTCCCGAACCCACTCCAGCAACTACTGCATCAACATTTCCATTCATTTGTTTCCAAATTTCCGGAGCCGTAGTCGTGCGATGGGCCAATGGATTGGCTGGATTAGAGAATTGATTAGCTAGAAAAGCTCCTGGAGTTTCACTGAGAATCTTTCTTGCTAAATCTTGATAATATTCTGGATGTCCCTCGGGCACGTCTGATCTTGTTAAAACTATTTCAGCACCTAATCCTTCCAAATGAAGTATTTTTTCTCTACTCATCTTGTCAGGTATAACAAGAATGATCTTATAACCCTTTAAAGCAGCGACTAAAGCTAAACCTATACCAGTATTACCTGCTGTTGCTTCTATGATTGTTCCTCCTGGTTTGAGTTCTCCTGACTTTTCAGCTTCTTCAATAATTGAAAGGCCAATTCTATCTTTGATGGATCCCCCGGGATTATTAGATTCTAATTTCACATACAAATCACAGGGTCCTGTATCAAGTGACTTGAGCTTAAGGATCGGAGTGTCTCCTACTAGGTCTAACAGGGATTCCGTAATGTCCATATCTTTTCTCATAAGGTACAATTTTTACATTAATTCGCTCAAAATGATACGCAACATTATTTAGGAAAACTTATGGATGAAAAGAATATAAAACAAAAAGAATTTTGGTCTGGTGCCGGTGGAGATGTATGGGTAAATAAACAAAAAGAAATGGATATCATGCTCAATCCCCTGGGACAAAGAGCAATTGAAAAACTCACACTGTCTTCAAGTGAGATAATACTTGATATTGGTTGTGGGTGTGGAGCTACCACATTAGAAATTGCAAAGGATATTCCTAAAGGAAAAATAACTGGTGTGGATATTTCAGAGCCAATGTTAGATCGAGCTCGAGAAGATGCTTTAAAAATGTCTCTTTCTAATACTGATTTTGTTGTCAAAGATGTTCAAACAGATGAGATTGATAATAACCACTTTGATATAGCTTTTTCTAGGTTTGGGGTTATGTTCTTTGAAGATCCATATGAGGCATTTAAAAACATAAACAAAGCTCTAAAGAAAGGAGGTCAACTTAGCTTTGTATGTTGGCAACAAGCCTCTTTAAATCCGTGGCAAAGTTTGTCTATAGAAGTAATTAGAGGCTTTTTAGATTTACCTGCACCTCCTCCAAAAGGTCCAGGTCCCTTTGCCTTCGAAGATAAATCTTATGTTCAAGATATTTTAGAAAGCTCTAATTTTCAGGAAATTGAAATAATGGGCAATGAAGAGCAAATCATTATGTTTTCAGGTAAATCTCTTAAGGAAGCGTGTGAAGATTACCTGACAATTAATCCCATTGTTACTGAAATGCTAAAAAACTCAGCCGATGAGTTAAAGGAAGAAATTTTAGAAGCTCTGATGACAAAATTCTCTGATTTTCATAAAGAAGAGGGTCTTGTCTTTCCTAGTGCGACTTGGATAGTGACAGCTAAAAAGTAATTGAACATATTTGAAGCATTAAAGGTGAACATGCACCTTCTTCGATCTTAAGATAATACTTCTAGGCTATTTCCATTGGCATAAATATTGCATATGTCTATGCATGGACAATAAAAAAACACTCAAACTGAAAAAAATAGGGAAGATCGGAAGAGAGATTAGCTACTTCATTCCTGTCTTGGCTGGAGTATATGTTGTGGTTAACTTCATGACATGGGCTTCTTAATATGTCTGCTGAAATAAAAGAAAAAGAAGTAAGAAAGAAATGGGGTATGGAAATGAGTGATTCTCTTAGAACCACTCTTACCATCAGAATCCTGGTCTGTTACGTAGTATTCGATACGGTAGCGGATTTCTTATAGATTATCCAAATTTACAGAACGTAAGTTTATTACCATCCGGATCTCTGACATAACAACCATAGAAAGTAGGTACTCTCTGCCCTGGCTCACCCTCATCCTGCGCTCCTAGCTCTATTGCTTTCTTATAGAGAGCATCAACATCTTCGGTAGTTTCTAATGTAATACCAACCATGCTGCCATTTCCTACAGTTGCTTCCTCACCGTCATACGGAACAAAAACTGCGAAATTAGTATCATCTCCTGGGATTGTCCAAAAGAAACTTCTGTCATTTGGTCCAAAACTGGTTACACCTAAATCTTCAAATAATGCATCATAAAATGCCTTAGCTCTAGCAAGATCATTAGTTCCAACTGTTACATACTTAGCTATTTTTCCTTTCATACCTTCTCCTTTTTGTTTTTGTTGAATTCTTTTCTAGTTTTAAAGTCTAGGACTGTAGCATTAATGCAGTATCTTGGTAATCCGTTAGGTCCATCAGGAAAAACGTGTCCTAAATGAATGTCAGTTGACACAGATCTAATTTCTATTCGTCTCATGCCGTAACTATTATCTGCCCGCCTGTAAACAGAACCCTCGACTGGACGAGTAAATGACAACCAGCCTGTGCCGGAATTAAATCTATCTCTTGTGTCAAATAAAGCTGCGCCACTTAATTTATCTACAAAAACTCCATCTGGAGTATCTTTAAATATTTGATATTCTTTACAAAACCTTGCGTCCGTACCCTCATTAAATGCTACTCGATAGGCCTCGGTATCTCCTAATTGAAAAGCGCCAAGGGCTTGATAAAAGTCTTTTGGATTAAGATATCCTTGATATCCAAATTTTTCTTTACCATTCTCCATAAATAAGACTGTCGGTGTTGCCCATGTAGGAGTTTTAATAATAAGACCTTCTAAATTTGAAGCCTTTCTATAAAACAAAGGAATATTCCCTGCATAGTCATTGAGAACATCCTTTCTAAACTTATCGCAATAAGGACAGTATCCATTTGGTTCGATGATTACGATACTTTTACCCTGTTTTAGATCAGAATTATCTTCAATAATTTCGTTAGAGCTTCTAGCGAATCTCACTCCCGTTGAGTGATCAGGACAGTATCCATTGGGATTCTTTTTTATATAATCTTGATGATAATTTTCTGCTTTAAAAAAAGCCTTCAAAGGTTTAACTGAAGTTTTAATGTCACCGTAACCTTCATTATTTAATAAAATCTGATATTCAGAAATCAATTCAAGTATTGTTTGTTTTTGAGCCAAATCTGAAAAAAGAACGATTGATCTATATTGTGTTCCAATATCATTTCCCTGCCTATTTAATTGGGTAGGATCATGTGATTCTAAGTAATGAATAATTAGGTCTTCTAGAGAAATTAAGTTTTTATTGTAGGTAACTTCAACAACTTCAGCATGATTGTTAGGATTGAATTTATTAGTAAATTTTGTAATTTCTCTATAATTTGGTCTAACACCCATACCATCTGCGTATCCAGAAACTGCATCTATTACACCTTCTAAAGACTCATATCCTTTTTCCGCACCCCAAAAACATCCGGAACCTAAAACAATCTTTTCAATGTGATTTGTGGATTGATCATTCTCTGCGTGAACGAAAAAAATCGTACAAGCCAATAAAGAAATTAGTGTTTTTTTCATGATCAATCAAAAACCCCAGTTATTATTGGCCAACCAACTTACAGAAATCACTAGGCCCCATATTGATTGAACGCTTAAGACAATAATGGAGACTCCTGTACCAAGAGCTCTAAAAATGCTTTTTGCTTCAGGTCTAGTAATTCCGTAAGCGTGAGCAATTCTAGCTATAAGAAATAAATCACCAAGAATTATTATGGCGGTGTTAGAAATTTGGCCAATGGTTTCCAATAAGAACGAAAGGATTAAGAAAAAGAGAGCATTCTCAAGAAGATTACCATGCGCTCTGGTTATTTGCAGCATGCCAAAATCATCACCAAGACCTAAGTTTGTTTCTGTTTTAAATCTTTGTCTGCCAGTCAGAAAGGATAAGACGAGGGCCAATATTGTCAGAGAACAGGCATAAAAAAGGGTAATCATAATAATTCCTATAATTGCATTGAATAAGCGTGTATTGTAATAAAGATAACCAAAATACGACAGAAAATGAAAACGATAATAACAATGGGTTTACTTATACTTCTTTCTGGCTGCGCTGTTGCCGGTTTGGCTAAAACAGCTGTAACAACCACCGTAAAGGTTGCTGAAGTACCCTTTAAGGTAATAGGAAGTATCGTAGACGGTAACGAAGATGAAGACGAAAGCGAGGATGAAGAAGAATAGATAGATTTGAAACCAAAAAATGGTAGACACGAGTGGACTCGAACCACCGACCCCCACCATGTCAAGGTGGTGCTCTAACCAGACTGAGCTACGTGTCTACAGGTTTGTGAATTATATAGAAAATAGAAATCCTTTATGAAAAAAAAGCAAAGAAACTTAATAGAATTATTCAGGTTAATTTGGAAGTGAGCTTTCTCAATGAATAAACTGCTCTTAGTGTTAATATTATTTTTTAAATTAAAGGAGTCTTTATGAAGTACCTTATTTCTATATTTTTATTTATAAGTTCCCTGCATGTTTTTTCAGGTCATCATGAATCTAATGAGATGTTGATGCCCGTAGCTAAACCTGGTCAAGTCATTGTTATCTATAGAGGTGAATGCCCTTCAGGAAAAATTGATGAATCAATTGCATTGGTCAAGAAAACAATAGCTTACGAAAGAAAGAATAGTCCAGTATCTTATTCTTCATCCCCTGGTGAATGGTCTGATGGAATGATTGGAGCTGTAGATCTCCATAACTCTGTTGAAGCAATGGAAAAAGCTTTTGAGTGGCAGTCTGGTGATAAAAAATGGTCTGATTTATATGATCAAGTAGCAAAGACTTGTGGAACTACTGTAGAAGAGTTTCAAGTTATTAACTTGATAGCCAAGTAGACTTATATTTCAAGTTTCTCCGAATTCTTGATATAAATCGGGGAGAAACTTACTGAGATGATTCATTTCCTCATAGCAATGGATTAACAAATCCATTGCTGAATCATCATTTAATAAAAATCCCTTGATAAGTTTTATTTTAGTTAAGTTTTTAACGAAAAAATTTTTAAAAGTATTTGAATGATACAACTCAGATCCCATCCAAAAAAAACTCTTCATTACTGAGCCCTTCTCTCTTCGAAGAACATAGTGCAAAAGTTTTGCAATTCTCACTCCACTATTTACATCAGTTACATAAGCACAAATAGCTACTGAGTTTTGTTGATTCTCAAGTCCAAAAACAGCTGGTTCTTTAAATGAAATTTGTAACCTTTGTAGCTTATTTCCTATGTATTCTTCCACGAAGGAATCCACCCCAATGTATTGATCTTTAGATTGCAACTTAATGCCTTCTTCTTTTAATCTTGCTGAGATATGATCTCGAGGGTGCCACAACCTATACCTTTCCGAGGAAGGGAGATGCCAAGTAAACCACCATCTAATCATCTCGGGAGTGACATTCATCATATCAGTGGTGCACTTTACGAAATAAGACAGTTCTTTATTCTTATAGATTCCATCATCTAAGTCTTCTTCCTCAATCAATACATGGCAATTAGTCGAATCAATAAACTCTGTTTCGATTACTTTTTGTCGACTAATTTTTCTTACTTGTTCAGGTAAAGCTTCTAAAGGAAGCTTGTATTTGGAAAGATTCATAGATTTAAAACTACTTCTTCTTTCTGTTTTGTATATGAATCGCTTTATTATTCATAGCTAAAGTAGCTTCATGCAATGCTTCTGAAACTGTTGGATGACTAAAAATAGTTTTACTTAAATTCTCAGAAGTTACACCTTGATCCATGGCAATTAGACCTTGTTGCAAAATTTCTGCTGCTGAAGGTCCAAAAACTTGAATACCTAATATCTTATCCGTTTCGTTATCTGCTGTTATAAATACTGAACCTGCTGATTCACCGGAAGCAAGAGCTCTTCCACTTGCCAGGAAAGGAAAAGAACCCGATTTAAAGTCTATCCCTTGGTCTTTAAGCTGACTTTCATTTAAGCCGACCCAAGCTACTTCTGGATGAGTATAGATAACACTGGGAACATGGTCGTAGTTTAATCCAACATCGTGGTCTGCGATCCTCTCAGCTACCATTACCCCTTCTTCAGATGCTTTGTGAGCTAGCATAGGACCCCTAACGACATCACCTATTGCCCAAACATTTTCTAAAGATGTCTGACAAAACTCGTTCACATTGATAAATCCCTCTTGATTGAGTTCCAATAGAGAGTCATCGAACAAGTTTTTGACATTAGGTTTTCTGCCAACCGCCAGTATGACTTTATCTGCTTGAACAGATGTTTCCATGCCTGCATTTGAGTAAACAAGTTTCATACCATCTTGATTTTCCTCTGCATTCAATACTGCAGATCCCAACCTGATGTCTAGACCTTGATTTTGGAATTCCTTAAAGACTTGTCTAGAGATTCTCTTATCTAGCATGGGCAAGAAGTGATCTTGAGCTTCAAGTATGACTACTTCTGAACCCAATCTTGCCCAAACACTTCCAAGTTCGAGGCCTATCACGCCAGCTCCAATTATTACCAGCCTTTTAGGAACTTCCTCAAATTTTAGTGCGCCTTCACTATCAACAATATGTTTGCTTAGCTTTATATTATTTAATTCTATGGGACTAGACCCAGTAGCAATGACTATGTTTCTTGTTTCTAATGTTTCTTTTGAATTTTCATTGTGAATTTCAACCTGACTGTTACTTAATAGCTTGCCACTTCCTTCAATAAATTCGACTTTGTTAGATTTGAATAGTGCTTCCACGCCGGCAGTCAATTGACTAACTACTCCTTCTTTTCTTTGCATCATAATATTGAGATCTAGATTCACTCCTTCAACATGAATGCCATGACTGTCGTAATCATTTAACAGTTGATAATGCTTTAAAGAAGAATCCAAAAGTGATTTAGATGGAATACATCCTATATTCAAACATGTGCCTCCGATTGAGGATTTATCAACACAAGCAACTTTTAAGCCTAATTGAGCAGCTCTAATTGCCGCTACATAGCCTCCGGGGCCGCTTCCTAAAATAATAATATCGTACATATTTTATAAGTCTTTATGATATCACTTCTCAAAGTAATACTTGCTTTAAAGAGAGATTTTTAGAAAAAATTCACTAAAGATTTAGTAAAATATTAATAGAAGACAAATCCACGAAGGATTTTTCAAAATTTCTTAAAAGGTATAGCGATTTACCTTTGAAAATTCTTAAACTTTAAACTGATGTCAAAAATAAAATTTATTGAGTTCAATGGAACTGAACATTATGTAGACGGAATAAATGGCGAAAGCGTTATGGAAATAGCTATAGCTAATGATGTTCCAGGCATAGAAGCAGATTGCGGTGGTTCCTGTGCTTGCGGAACTTGCCACGTTTACATAAACAAAGATTGGATTAACAAGCTAGAGCAAAAAAGTGATATGGAAAATTCTATGCTTGAATTTACAGATAATGTTCTTGAAAACTCCAGACTATCTTGTCAAATAGAGTTTGATGAGAGTCTTGATGGGCTAGAGGTTAGTTTGCCTGAATCTCAATACTAAAGTTGAAAATTGAGTTAAAGTAAAAATATCGAGGTGAAGATATGTTGAATTTAATAATGAAATTACCAAATTTTATTTTGTTATGGTTATCAGGTAAGAAACAAATCACTATAGGTAATAGAAGTTTACTTCCAGCCTTTCAACTTATATGTGTGCAAAATGAAAAATTGGGATTAGATCTCAACCAGTTATCACCTGGCGACTTCAGATCAACCTATAATGCTCAAAATATCCTTTCTATAGGTCTAAATCATATTACTGCTATTAATCATTCAGTAGAAGTAGAAGGTGATTCTATTCAAGTAAGAGAGTACTCAAGTAAAAGAGTTGAAGATCACGCAGCAAGTCTTGTTTATTTTCATGGAGGTGGATGGGTCATAGGTAATATAGACACACATGATAATGTCTGTCGTTATCTCTGCGAAAGGTTAAATATCAAAATCTTTTCCGTTGATTATCGACTTTCGCCCGAATTTAAATTTCCTACACCTTTAAATGATTGCTTGAGCGCATATGAATGGGTCATAAATAACAACGAAAATCTAAGTATAGATCCTCAGAAAGTTTCTGTTGGGGGAGACAGTGCAGGAGGAAACTTAGCCGCCTCTCTTTGCTTGATCAGAAAATCTGAAGGGAAGCCACTACCTCAAGCACAACTACTTATTTACCCAGTTACGGATCTTAGATTTTTGACTAATTCCATTCAAAAAGAGTGTTCTGACGGATTTCTCTTAACTAAAGGAATGATGGAATGGTTTGCTGGACATTATCTTGATAGTGAAGGGCTAAAAGATGATGCAAGGGTATCTCCACTACTTGCAGAGAATGTTGACGGATTGCCACCTGCCGTTGTTGTAACAGCAGGTTTTGATCCGTTGAGAGATGAAGGAGAGGCTTATTCTGACAAACTTAAGAAAGCAAATAATGAAGTTACTTATATAGAATTCCCTAAATATATTCACGGATTTTTTAATATGTTACAAATTCCAGGGATAAAAAATTCTGTTGATGAAATCTGTCAAGTATTTCAACGTTATATTAAATAAACAATCATTAGAAAATCTTATTACAGCTTGGGTAAGTCTTATCTTCTGATTAGTGCTTTATTCCCAAAGGAATAGGTATTAAGGTATCTTTTTTTAGGAGAAAAATATGAAAAAATTATTAATTATTATTGCATTCCTTCCTTTGTCATTATTTTCAGCACCTGTTGAATTCTGGGGTTGTAAGTTCGCAGATGGCTATAGCATGGAAGATCTGAATAAGTGGGTTGTTAAATGGAACAAGGTTATTGATGGTCTAGATGATCAGTCTTACTCCGCTTATATAATGACACCAGGCTTTAGCAGCAATCTAGGAAATGTAGATTTCGTATGGGCAGGTACTTGGGACAGCTATGCGTCAATGGGTACAGGATTTGAAGAATATTTTGGATCAGGCGGAAAAGGATTGGCAATACATAGTGAGTTTGAAAAAATAACTAATTGCTCGTCTCATACTCTTGTTGACTCAAGGCAAGTTAGGGAAGCTTCTAACTAAGCAATACAAGAAAAAAAGGCGCCAACTGGCGCCTTTTTTTTGGTTAAGCTTTAGTCTCTTGTTACAACAACCTCTTCTGATTGATCTGCGTACTGAGATAGCTCTTCTCTGGCAATAACTCTTCTATGAACTTCATCAGGGCCATCAGCTAATCTTAGAGTTCTCATATGAGCGTACATACTAGCAAGAGGGAAATCTTGACTAACTCCACCACCGCCATGCATTTGTATAGCTCTATCAATTAATCTACATGCAACTATAGGCACATGTACTTTTATTTGGGCAATCTCACTTCTAGCAATTTTGTTTCCAACAGTGTCCATCATATGAGCAGCGTTAAGAGTCAACAGTCTTGAAGTTTCAATATCTATCCTACTTTCGGCTATGTAGTCATAGTTAGCGCCCAAAGTGGATAATTTCTTACCGAAAGCTACTCTTTCTTCAGATCTTTTTATCATTAGTTCTAGCGCTCTTTCCATCACACCGATAGTTCTCATACAATGATGAATCCTTCCTGGACCTAATCTACCCTGAGATATCTCAAAACCTCTTCCCTCACCAAGCAATAGGTTTTCTTTAGGCACTCTTACATCTTTGAAAGAAACTCTACCATGTCCATGAGGGGCATCGTCATATCCAAAAACATGCATCATCTTTTCTATCTTTATTCCGGGAGTATCCATAGGAACAATTATCTGAGACTGTCTTTGATGCTTGGGATTATCAGGGTTAGTCATACACATAAAGATCAGAACCTTACATCTAGGATCTCCAGCTCCAGAAGTCCACCACTTCTCTCCATTAATTACATATTCATCTCCGTCTAAAACAGCCGAGGAACATATGTTGGTAGCATCAGAAGATGCGACTGCGGGCTCTGTCATTGCAAATGCAGATCTTATTTCACCATTAAGCAAAGGTTTGAGCCATCTTTCTTGTTGTTCCTCGTTAGCATACCTGGCTAAAACTTCCATATTTCCTGTATCTGGAGCTGAACAATTGAAAATTTCTGAAGCTATGCCTGATCTTCCCATGATCTCAGCTAAAGGTGCGTAGTCGAGATTGCTCATACTCTCACCCATTGGGTTTTCGGGTAAGAATAAATTCCATAGACCTTCAGATTTAGCTATTTCTTTCTTGTCTTCAATAATTTGCGGAATTTGCCATCTGTTCCCTTCTTGAGTGAATTCCTCCATCTGCTGCGCATATATTTCTTCAGCAGGATAGACGTGATCATCCAAAAATTTAGAAACCCTTAATTGCAGATCTTTTGATCTTTCAGAAAACTCAAAACCCATTTTTTTCTCCTTATAATTTATATAAATACCTAAATAAGGTATTATAAATATCAGTTATATCGTTAATTTATTAATAAATAGCATCATAGACCATCTGCCCTATTAGTCCATTAAGATATGAATTTTCTGCAGAGTCTCTTATAACTTTGAATTTAATATGAACCTAAAAGAAACAGATTTAAATTTATTTATCGCTTTTGATGTAATTTATACAGAAAAGAATCTTACTAAAGCTGGTCAAGTTTTAGGGATAACCCAACCAGCTGTTAGCAATGCTCTCTCTCGGTTAAGAGAGTTATTTGGAGATGACTTATTCATCAGAACTTCTAAAGGAATGATACCGACTCCAGTTGCTAATCAAATCATAAAAGATGTTAGGAGTGCCCTCTCACTCATTCAGAATACAATTTCTGAAACAGAAAAGTTTGATCCTTCTATTGCTGAGATGACCTTTAAAATTTCTATAGGAGACAGTTCAGAATATCGATTACTTCCTCTTCTAATAAAGGAGCTTGCTGAAGTTGCTCCGAAGATAAAAGTTGAAACTTACCTAACACCAAGAAAAGATGCTCCAAGAGAATTAGCTTCCGGAACAATAGATTTTAGTATTGATCCTCCTGTACACAGCGACCCTCATCTTAGGCACGAGAAGATTTACGAGGAAGATTATGTAATGATTGTTAGAAAGGATCATCCTATTTTAGATTTAAAAGAAATAACTATTGAAGATTATTTAAAGCTATCCCACATACATATATCGAACAGAAAAACAGGTTTAGGACATGTAGATATGGCGCTTTATAGATTGGGATTATCCAGAGATATATCTTTGAGGGCTCAGCATTTCTTAGTTGCTCCTTACATAGTTGAGCAATCGGATCTTGCTATAACCACAACGAAGGGTTTTGCTGTTGACCGTGACTTGGCTTGGAGAGAATTACCTTTTGATATCGAACCTTTAGTTCTTCATTTGTATTGGCACGAAGCTAAAGACTCAGATCCTTCTTCCAAATGGATGAAAGATCTTATGTTAAAAACTTACGGTAAACTTCAGAAAGTAATCTAAAAGTTGGTGCGGATGAGAGGACTCGAACCTCCACACCTTGCGGCACCAGAACCTAAATCTGGCGTGTCTACCAATTCCACCACATCCGCGACGGCGAGT
>Ga0208127_1000803_pt1 | contig 16104 bp, 15 predicted proteins | sample ETNtaG_6_FD_185751 | JGI IMG/M metagenome (GOLD analysis project Ga0208127, IMG submission 185751) | Marine microbial and viral communities from oxygen minimum zone, Eastern Pacific Ocean - ETNP201306SV45 (SPAdes) (version 2) | ecosystem: Environmental > Aquatic > Marine > Oceanic ...
AATAGCATTGCTCAGCATAATGCCATCAATGCAGGATTATCTGTGGCTATTGCTCATTATTGCAAAGTACCAATTGATTTAATCAAACAACGTCTCCAATTTACCGAGATGCCTGAGAGAAGGTTGGCTATATCCAGTTCAATTAAAGGCTCTTCACTTATAGATGATTCTTATAATTCCAATCCCGCCTCCTTAAGAAATGCTCTTAAATCTATAAGCAATTCAGATAAGAGAAAAATATGTGTATTGGGAGAAATGAAGGAGCTAGGATCCGAGTCCGTGAATATGCACAAGGAGTTGCTATCTTTGGCAGCAGAAACAGCTGATAATGTTATTTGTTTAGGAAACGAATGGTTGAACACAAATGTTACAGCTAAGAATATAAAATTTTTTGAAGACCAAGATAAGCTTTATTCATTCTTAGTAACAAGCATTAACGCTGACTCATTAATACTAATAAAAGGTTCAAGATCAACCAGAATGGATCTAATAGCTGATAAACTTAAACTGTAATGCTCTTACCTTTATTTGAATATCTATCTGAATTTTTTGGACCTTTTCGTGTAGTTGAGTTTTTATCTACAAGAGCAATATTGGCAACATTAACCTCTTTATTGTTTTCACTCGTTCTAGGCCCTAAATTCATCAATAAGATGAAAGATATACAAATAGGTCAAGTTGTAAGAGAAGAAGGTCCTCAGACTCACTTATCAAAGCAAGGCACACCCACAATGGGAGGCACACTTATACTTAGCTCTGTATTCCTGAGTGTAATACTTTGGGGCGACTTGGAAAATCGATACTTATGGGTAGCCTTTCTTACATCTATGGCTTTTGGTGTCCTGGGGTGGATAGATGATCGTTTGAAAATTAAACATAAATCTAGCGATGGACTTTCTCCTCTCAGTAAAATTCTATGGCAATCTGTCATAGCTCTACTTGCATGTACCTATCTTTACTTGAGCCAAGAGAATATTGCTGAGACCAGTCTAATTGTTCCTTTCTTCAAAGATATCTCGATACCACTGGGCTTGGGATTTATTCTCTTATCTTATTTTGTGGTAATTGGAACTAGCAACGCAGTAAATCTAACTGATGGACTTGATGGTTTGGCAATACTTCCTTGCGTCATGGTAGCAGCAGGCTTAGGGATCATAGGCTATCTAGCTGGTAATGCTATTTATTCTGATTTTCTAAATATCCCTTATCTTCCAGGTACTGGTGAAATGATAGTTTTTTGTGGCGCATTAGTAGGATCAGGCATAGGGTTTCTCTGGTTCAACACCTATCCTGCACAAGTTTTTATGGGAGATGTGGGATCACTTTCTCTGGGTGCAGCTTTAGGCATAGTCACTGTGATTATTAGGCATGAATATGTATTGCTTGTAATGGGAGGCTTGTTTGTAATAGAAGCATTATCTGTAATTGTTCAAGTAGCTTCATTTAAATTAACAGGCAAAAGAGTTTTTAATATGGCTCCACTTCATCATCATTATGAACTCAAAGGCTGGCCAGAGCCCAGAGTGATTGTTAGGTTTTGGATTATTACGTTCATGTTAGTTCTGCTCGGGTTGGCCTTACTCAGACTCAGATAATTCTTGTGCAAAACAAAATTCCCTTAGTACTTGGATTGGGTGTGACAGGCAAATCAATTTTAAACTTCCTTACAAAATCACATGATGAAATCTATCTTATTGAAGAAAATCCAGATAATCCAAGTTTAAGTGATCTGTCTAACTACGATACTAAAGTCCATGTTAATCCATTCATTGGAGAAGATTTCTTTGAAAGTGTCTCTGTAATCTATGTCAGTCCTGGTATATCTAAAGAACACCCTATTATTCTAAAAGGTAATGAAAACAAGATATTAATATCATCAGATATTGAGGAGTTCCTAAACAATAGCAAGAGTCTAAAAATTGTTGTGACAGGGACCAACGGTAAAACTTCAACGAGTTTGATGATCGAAGCTCTTTTAAAAGCCTTCTATCCTCATTTGAAAATAAAATGTATAGGTAATATCGGTAATCCAGCTCTTCCTTGTTTAGAACAAGAAATAGATGTGTCGGTAATAGAAGCCTCTAGTTTTCAATTAGAGCTTATCAATGAAGCTCAGTTTGAGATTGGTGTTTTACTTAATGTCCATGAAGATCATCTTGATAGGCATAAGAGTTTTGATGAATATCGAGATATAAAGAAAAAAGTTCTCAAATTCTCTGAATATAATATCTCTTTTGACGATTCCAATGATTTAAGGAAAGAACACAAGAATTATGATCTCTTCGAAATGCCTGAAGATGTAATAAATTCAAAATTTTATAAAAGCTGGCCTAAGCATGATCTTCAAAATCTTAAAGCAGCAATTTGTGTATTAGATTTTTTCTCCCAAATATACAAACAAGCACCTTTAAATGAGTCTAACTTCTATGCAAACATTCAAATTGCTTTAGAAAGTTTCAAAAAACCTGAGCATAGATTTGAACTATTGGCAGAAGTCAAAGGCATTCAATATATTAATGATTCCAAGGCAACAAACTTACATGCAACGATAAATGCCATTCAAGCAGTAAATAGGTTTAAAGAGAAAGGAAATCTTTTTTTAATCTGTGGAGGTGATCTTAAAGGACAAGACTTATCAGTATTAGATCCAGATATAATTAAATCTATAAAAGAAATATTCATTTTTGGAAAAGATAAGGACACTCTATTTGAGTCAATGCATAAACACACAAACTGTTTTATTGAGAAGAGTTTGGAAGATGCAGTCCATAAAGCCTCAAAAAATGCCAAAGACAGTGACTATGTTCTTCTTTCTCCTGCTTGCTCAAGCTTGGACATGTTTGAGGACTATCAAGCAAGAGGCATAAAATTCAAAGAAATCGTTGAAGAAATTAGAAATGAATAGACTAAGGATTTTTGAGAATTTTGATTATGTGAAGTTAGATTTTTTATTAATTTCTTTATTCTTAACTATTAGCTTATGTGGCTTAATTATTCTTTCTTCTGCGTCTGTATATTTTTCTGATTCTGTCTATGGTTCTCCGATGGCAATTTTTAACAGACAGCTAATCTATTTCTTTATCGGTTTAATTGGACTGCTTGTAACTTTTGTAACTCCTGTAAATTTATGGCCCAGTTATGATCGGTTGTTTCTATCCATGGGTTTTTTACTCTTATTGATGGTATTTGTACCTGGAGTAGGAGTGGAGATCAACGGAGCTAATAGGTGGATTAGAATTGCTGGGTTCGGTTTCCAGCCTTCAGAATTAATGAAATTTTTGAGTATATTATATGTTTCATGCTATTCCGTTAGGCGCATTAAAGAGATTCAGTCTCATTGGTTAGGATTTTTTAGGCCTGCACTAATCATAGTTAGCATCATATCTATAATTTTAGTTCAACCCGATTTAGGTTCCTCAGCTGTAATTTTTGCTTCTGTTCTAGGAGTGCTATTCATAGCCGGAGTCAAAATTAGACAATTCCTGATCGTGGCCATATTGGGGCTAGCCGGAATAGCTATGATGATATTTTTTGTACCTTGGAGATGGGAAAGGATTATTTCTTTTATGGATCCGTGGAGCAATCCTTTCACTAGCGGATATCAACTGACATTATCTCTTATGTCTATTGGAAGAGGTGACTGGTTTGGTGTAGGTCTTGGACAGGGTTTAATAAAAATGGGCTATCTGCCAGACGCTCATACAGACTTTATCTTTTCTGTTATAGTCGAAGAGATGGGTATTCTTGGTGGATTTGCCATTATTTCTCTGTTATTTGCTCTTTGTTTTAGAATTTTTTTCATTGGCAGAGAGTCATTAGTAAGGAAAAACTTTTTTGGATTTTATTTCTGTTATGGTGTAGCTCTTTTATTGGGATTACAGACTTTTATTAATATAGGAGTTGCTTCCGGATTACTGCCTACAAAAGGATTGACCCTACCTCTGGTGAGTGGAGGTGGTACAAACTTAATCATTGTTTGTATCATGATTGGTTTAATTCTTAGAATTGATTACGAAAATAAAATATCTATGCCTGTTCCAATGATAAAGAGAAGGGTTTAATTGTCATGAAAGTACTGATTGTTGCTGGAGGTACAGGGGGGCATGTCTATCCGGCATTAAGTATTGCTGAAGAATTACATAAAAACGGAAATTCAATATCATGGATTGGAAAGAAAGGAAGCCTTGAAGAAAGATTATGCAAAACTAGAGGTTTTGACTTCTTTTCTATCAAAGGGTCAGGTTTTCTTGGTAAAGGTTTGATAGCTAAAATAAATTCGATCTACTTACTCGTAGTCTCAGCCATTAAATCTATTTTTTATCTTTTATCAATCAGGCCTGATGTGATTATTTCAACCGGAGGATATTTATCCTTAGCGCCTAGCTTTATCGGTTCCTTTGTTTGTCCATTGATAATACACGAACAGAACAGCGTAGCAGGAATATCTAATAGAATCTTACACACAAGATCAAAGATGAGTTTTGAAGCATTTCCGGATACATTTCAAACAAATAAAAACAAAGTCTCTTGGGTGGGAAATCCCGTTAGAAAGGAAATTATTGTTTCTGCCGAGAAAAGCCTTTCAAATAGTTCTCATTTCACCATATTAGTCTTAGGCGGAAGCCAAGGGTCTCAACAAATCAATGACATATTGTGTAAAACTTTTGAAAATAAAAACCCTCCTTCAGGATGGAGAATAATTCATCAGGTTGGAAACCTTGAAACAGACAGACTTAGTTCTGTTTATTCAATAGCTGGAATTAACTTTGAAATTAGAAAATATATAGAAGATATGGGTGATGCTTATGGACAGGCTGATGTGGTAATTTCTCGTTCTGGTGCAATGACCGTAACTGAAATCTGCGCTGTAAAAAAACCTTGTATATTATTACCTCTTCCTTGGTCAGCAGACGACCACCAGTACAAGAATGCCTTATTTTTGAAAAATAAAGGTGCTGCTGAGATCATAAAATCTGAAATAAATAATTCCGAGCATCTTTTTGAGCTGTTAATTGACTTGGAAAACGACCATAATAAAAGGGAGTCCATGGCTGATGCTTCAGGTAAGGTTTTCCCTAAATCTAGCTCTGAAGAGATTTACAGAATTATTGATGAATCCCTCTAAATACAAACTTAACAATATTCACTTTATTGGAATAGGTGGAAGTGGTATGTCGGGTATAGCAGAAGTGTTAAATAATCTAGGTTACAAAGTAACTGGCTCTGACGCAGCTAATTCTCATAACACAGCAAGGTTAGAGGAACTGGGTATAGATATTTATTATGATCATAAGCCTTCAAATCTTGATGACGTGGAGATGGTTGTTAGGTCGACCGCAATTAAAGACAGTAATCCTGAGATTTTAGAAGCAAAAATAAGGTCAATCCCCATCTTAGCAAGGGCAGAGATGCTTTCCAGTCTAATGAACAACAAAAGAGGAATTGCCATTGCAGGCACTCACGGTAAGACAACCACGACAAGCTTAATAGCTTCAATTATGAGTGATGCTGAACTTGACCCAACTTTTATCAATGGAGGCATAATCAATAGCTTTAATTCCAATGCACAATTAGGTAAAGGTGACTATTTAATTGCTGAAGCTGACGAGAGTGATCAGTCTTTTCTCTTACTTCAACCTTCAGTATCAGTCATAACCAACATAGAAGCCGACCATCTCGTAAATTATGAAAATAATTTCTCCAACCTAAAACAAGCCTTTTTAGACTTTGTAAAAAACCTTCCTTTCAGCGGCATTACTATTGTCTGTGGAGATGATCCTGTAATTAATGAGCTCAAAACCAGCTTTCAGAGGCCTCACATAAGCTATGGTTTTAATGCATCAAATGATTTTGTTATATCTAATTATCGATCAAATGAGCTTAAGTCTTCATTTACACTAACTGCTGAAAATTTCTCAGAGGATTTTAATTTAAATATGTTGGGACGACATAATGTCTTAAATGCAGCTGCATCAATAATTTTATGTTTGCAAGAAGGAATAAGTCTGTCAGTTATAAAGAAATCCTTAGACAATTTTATGGGTTTAGATAGGCGTATGCAGATATTAGGTAAAACTTCCATTAATAATTTTGACTGCATGTTTATTGACGATTACGGACATCATCCTACAGAAATAAAGCAAACAATAGAGGCAATCAAAGTTTCATTTCCTGATCATCAATTGGTAATGATATTTCAACCTCATCGATTCACAAGAACCCAAGATCTGTTTAACGAATTTACGGACGTTTTAAAATCTGTAGATACCTTATTCTTATTGGATATTTATTCTGCTGGAGAGGAGCCTATCCAAGGTATTGATAGCCTAAGCATTAAGCAATCACTTCTGAATTCAGGGTTCGAAAATGTCTTGCAGTGCGATATTTCAGATCAGCTTCTGGAAGAAATTACTCAAGGGATTGAAGAAGATACTGTTTTTGTTTTTCAGGGTGCAGGAGATATTTCTTCTGTAAGTAATAAAGTTAAAAGTAGATATTTTTAAATGGACTCTTTTCCTTTACTAAAAGATAAAAGAATTTTGCTTTTATCTGGTGGTTGGTCTGCTGAAAGAGAAATTTCGTTAAGGTCGGGCAGGGCAGTTGAAGGTGCTTTCAATAGAAGTGGATTAACATTTTCACACCTGGATTTAAAATCTCCTGAAGAGGCACTAGATATTTCCAATGAATTTGATGTTGCTTTTATCGCATTACATGGGCGTGGAGGTGAGGACGGATTTATTCAAGAAATACTAGAATCAAAGGGTATTAGATTTACAGGCAGTAACTCTGAAGCCTGTAAGACCTCAATGAATAAGATTGAATCCAAGAAGGTCTGGAGGGAGTTGTTACTTCCAACCCCTGATTTTGTAGAAATACTTAATGCAGGAAGTTCTGACATGAAATTGACACCTCATTTATCTGGGGAAGATGATATAACTGCTTTAGATAAAACTTTTGTAGTCAAACCTGCTAACGAAGGTTCTAGTTATGGAATAACCATCGTAAAACCTGGAAAGGGTTCACTAGAAAATGCAATGCTTGAAGCTTTGAAATATGACACTTCAATTCTAGTCGAAGCTTTTGTTCCTGGAAGGGAATTAACAGTTTCGATACTTGGAAGCGAAGTCTTACATCCTATTCACATAAAACCTGCAGGTGCGTTCTATGATTTTGATTCTAAATACGCAAACCTAGGAACTGAATACATTAAGGCTGAATTAAGTCCTTCTAAATTAGATGAAATTAAGGCTTATGCCTGGCATGCCTTTACATCGTTAGGTTGTGAAAATTGGGGTAGAGTAGATTTTATTGAAGATGAACTGGGCAATTTTCAGATAATTGAAGTAAATACTGTTCCAGGGCTTACTGAGACAAGCTTATTTCCAAAAGCTGCTTCTTATTTGGGACTTTCATTTGATGAAGCCATAATGGAAGTTATGCATTTATCTTGCAAATAACCCCACTTGTAAATAGAATGCGCAGCACCTTGCTCTACATGTTTTACATGGGAGCTATAAACCAAGAGGAAAACAATGAGAAACTACGAAATTGTATTTTTAGTACATCCAGATCAGGCCGATCAAACTTCGTCCATCATCTCTAAGCTAGATAATCTTGTTAAAGATTCTGGAGGGAATGTTCACAGGTCAGAAAATATCGGAAACAGAAAACTGGCATATCCTATTCAAGATCAATTTAAAGCCAGTTATGGTTTATTGAATGTTGAATGTAATCAAGAAACAATTGATGAAATAAAAAATTCATTCAAATTTAACGACTCAATTATCAGAAATTTAGTTTTAAGCGTTAAGAAAGTCCATAAAGATACTTCAGCATTACTTTCACAAACTAAAGAAGATAACGAAAAAGATACTTATCAAGAAGCTAGGGAAGCAGCTAAGATGGATGAGGAAAGGTCAGCTCAAGAAGCCTCTAAGACAGAAGCTGTAGAAGCCAAAGAAGAAGTGAAAGCAGATAAAGAATCTGCTGAAACAGAACAAACAGCAGAAGAGTCAGTAGAAGAAATCAAAGATGATAAAACTACTTCTGAAGAGGAGAAAGATTAATGGCCAAGAAGCAAAAGAAAAATTTCAAAAGAAAGAGCGATTTCGATAATAGACCAAAGTACTGTAAGTTTACGTCTTTGGGAATAGAAGAAATTGATTTCAAAGATATTAAGTTATTAAAAGAATACATCACTGAAACTGGAAAAATTATTCCAGCAAGGATGACTGGTACTTCAGCTAAATATCAACGTCAACTGAATAAGGCTGTTAAAAGGGCTAGGCACTTAGCCTTACTACCTTACACTGATTCACATTACAATTAAGCCATGGAAGTAATATTATTAGAGAAAGTTGCCCAGTTGGGTGATCCAGGAGATTTGGTCAATGTTAAAGCCGGGTACGGAAGAAATTTTCTCATTCCTACCGGCAAAGCTGTAAGGGCTGATGCAGAAAATAAAGCTGAATACGAGAAAAGAAGAGAAGCACTGTTGTCTGCTGAAGCAGATAGGAGAGAGTCTGCAGAAAAACTTTCTGAAACCATGGAATCCCTAGAGGTAGTGATTGAAGCGCAAGTCTCTGAAGAAGGTACTCTGTACGGATCAGTTGGTACCAGAGAAATTTCTGATTCATTAATTGCAAAAGGCTTTGAAATAGAAAAGAGTGCTGTCAGATTGCCCGAGGGTGTTCTCAAAGAAGTAGGAGAATACTCCGTTGATATTGAACTTCATCCAGAAGTAATTAAAACAATATCTGTGACCATTAGTGCCCTCGAAGAAAGTTAAAATTTTCTTGTTTTAATATGTCAGCTGTGGGAGGATTAATTCCTTTCCCTAAATTTGTTTATGGCATTAGATACACCCTTAAAAAGAGAATTACCATACTCGACTGAAGCAGAGAAAGCCGTCTTGGGTGGTATCATGCTTAAGAATGAAACTTGGGATATAGTTTCTGATTTAGTTAAAGAAGATGATTTTCATAAAGAAGAACATCGACTTATTTATAGGACTATCAATGACTTGCAGGATGCGGGAAAACCTATAGATGTTATAACAGTACAAGAAGCTATAGAAGGCAATGGGGATCTACCAAAACTGATTAATTCAGGTGGCAAGGATTACCTCACTTTACTTGCAAAAGAAACCCCCAGTGTTGCTAATATCCAAAGTTATGCTGACATTATTAAGCAAAGATCTAATCTTAGAAGACTGATCATAGCGGCTGATAATATTTCAAAAATTGCTAAAGAATCAGATGCTTCAGGCAGCGATAGGATAATTGATGAGGCCGAAGAAAGTATTTTGAGTCTGAGAGACGATCTTAATAGATCGGCTGGACCGAAAGAAGTTAGAGAACTTTTAGGCCCTGTTTATGCCAATATTCAGGAATCATCTGAAAGCGGTAGCGCCTTAGTTGGGGTTAGTACTGGTTTTACTGAAATCGATGAAGTGACATTGGGATTTCAGAAATCTGATTTAATAATAATAGCTGGTAGACCTTCGATGGGTAAGACTGCTTTTGCTTTTAATATAGCCGAAAATGTAGCTAGGCAAACTGATCAAACCGTACTCTTGTTTAGTATGGAGATGTCATCTGAGCAAGTGGTAAGGCGTTTTATTTCAAGCATCTCCAATATAGATCTGCAACGCCTGATGAGAGGGCAACTTGAAGAAACTGATTGGGAAGGTATAGATAAAGCTTTGTCAGTGTTGAGTCAAAAACGAATTCTATTGGATGATACTCCTGCCTTGTCACCATCAGAGATCAGAGCTAGAGCAAGAAGAGTAAAAAGAGAGCATGATGATCTTGCAATGATTGTCATTGATTATCTTCAGTTGATGCAAGTTCCTGGAAGTGGTGATAATAGGGTTGCCGAGATTAGTGAAATTAGTAGATCTCTCAAAGCTTTAGCTAAAGAATTAAATGTACCGGTTATAGCTTTATCTCAATTGAATAGGGCTGTAGAGACTAGGCCTAACAAAAGGCCTATTCTTGCAGATCTGAGAGACTCTGGTGCAATAGAACAAGATGCAGATGTCATAGCATTTCTCTATAGGCATTCCTACTATGATCCAACTGACTTAGAAGCTAAAGGAAAGGCCGAAGTAAATATTGCTAAGCAAAGAAACGGTCCTACGAAAGCCGTTCCAGTTGCGTTTATTGAAAATACTGCAACTTTCCAAAATTTAGCTAAAAGTGACAGATTCCCACCTCAATATTACGAAGAGAATGATGATTCATTTTCTCAATAACAATAACTTAAATACAATCTCTAATACACTTCCTGTCATATAAATGACATAGTCTTAACTTCTCATGCATTCTTTTATTTGTATAATTATTTATGAGGTTTAAGAATGAAAATACAATACACAAAAGATACCCCCAGAAAAATTAGAGACTACGAAACTGAAGAATTTAATCTTGGGCCTGAAGAAGTAGAAGATATAGCCGAAATATTTAAGACACCTTTAACCGGAACTTATAATTGGGATTACACAATTCAAGACAATAGAATCGCTAAACTTTATGAATTGGGGAAGAAATTAAATTGGAATGTTTCGATGGATATCGATTGGGATAGACCAGTTGTTGTCTCCGATGAAATACCTGCAGTCTTTTGGGATGAATACCCTCCATATAAAAAATTAAGCGATGATCAAAAGAGGGAGTTTTTTAGACATAGAGGCGCTAGTCAATTAAGTCAGTTTTTACATGGAGAGCAGGGGGCTCTTCTGGTTGCTTCTCAATTAGTTTCATGTGCTCCTACCTATCAAGCTAAGCTTTATGCGGCTTCACAAGCTTTTGATGAAGCACGACATGTTGAAGCTTTTAGCCAATACATACAAACAAGATCAAAATTAATGTATCCAGTTGGTACGGGCTTAAAAAGCCTTCTTGATAAAATCCTCACTGATGAAAGATGGGATTTAAAGTTAATTGGAATGCAAATAATTATTGAAGGTCTTGCCTTGGCTGCGTTTAATACTGCAAAAGCCGTGACACCTGATCCTGTATTTAGGGATATTCTGCACCTGATAATAAGAGACGAAGCTCGTCATGTTACTTTTGGCGTAAATTATCTTGAGGACTTCATTGAAAATTTAACTGATGGAGAGCGAGAAGATAGGGCTATGTTTGCTTACGAAGCATGTGTGATAAGTAAAGAAAGACTTTTTCCAACAGATGTCTTTAGAAAATTCGGTTGGAATGAAGATGAAGCTAGGGAGTTTTCCAATAATGCAGGTTTTGCGCTGGAGTTCCAAAGACTTCTTTTCTCCAGGGTGGTACCCAATCTATCTAGAATAGGTCTATTAACTGATAAAGTCAGACCTCTTTATGACAAATTAGGTGTTTTGGAATTTGAGTCACATACTGCTGAGGACATAACCTGGGCAGAGCTCGAAAAGCCATTGGACCTTACTGCTTAAATTTATAATTCTATTGTCCGATAGCCAGGTTTTTGTTAACCTGTAATCCCATCGTTTAGAAGCGTTTTTTTATAGGCTTTTAAAGGTCTTTAGATGGGAAATAAACAAACAAGATTTATATTCGTAACCGGTGGTGTTGTTTCATCTCTGGGCAAAGGTATTGCATCAGCTTCTTTAGGAGCACTTTTAGAAAGTAGAGGATTATCGGTAACAATCTTAAAATTAGATCCCTACATAAATCTTGATCCAGGCACAATGAGTCCCTTCCAGCATGGTGAGGTTTTTGTCACCGAAGACGGATCAGAGACTGACCTTGATTTAGGTCATTACGAAAGGTTTTTGACGTCCAAAATGACCAAGGCAAATAATTTCACAACCGGACAAGTCTACGAGGAAGTTCTTAAAAAAGAGAGAAAAGGAGATTATTTGGGAGGTACCGTTCAGGTCATACCCCATGTCACTGATGAGATAAAAAGAAGAATACTTAAAGGTGCTGGCAATGCAGACGTTGCCATAGTTGAAATAGGTGGAACAGTAGGAGATATAGAATCTCAACCTTTTCTAGAAGCAATAAGACAAATGAAGATTGAACTTAAGTCCTATCAGACTTTATTTATGCATCTAACATTATTACCTTTTTTGAAAGCTGCAGGGGAGACAAAAACAAAACCAACACAAAGATCAGTTAAAGAGATGTTATCTCATGGACTTCAACCTGATATTTTGGTTTGTAGATCTGATGAGCCTATGGAGTCGGATGAAAGAAACAAAATTGCTCTTTTCACTAACGTAAATGCTGAGTCTGTGATTTCAATGCCAGATGTAGACTCAATTTACAAAATACCTATAGAGCTTAACAGTCAACAAGTTGATGAGATAGTTCTAAGTAAGCTGAGTCTAAATTCTTCAAAGAAACCCAACTTAAATGATTGGAAAAAGGTAATTAAAGAGGATCTTGAACCTAAAGAAAGTGTAACCATTTCCATGGTAGGTAAATACACTGATTTAGCCGATGCCTATAAGTCTCTTAATGAAGCACTGAAGCATGGTGGATTTAAAAATAATCTGAAAGTTCAAATAAATTACGTAGATTCTGAGCAATTAAATTCTAAAAATACTCACCAAAAGTTAAAAAATACAGATGCTATCTTGGTTCCTGGAGGTTTCGGTGAAAGAGGCATAGAGGGCATGGTTTGTGCAGTAAAGTACGCTCGGACCAGATCTATTCCATATTTAGGCATATGTTTAGGTATGCAAATTGCTGTCATAGAGTTTGCAAGACATATAGCAGGTCTTAAATCAGCTAACAGCACGGAATTCAACGAAAAAACAAAGTACCCTGTCGTTGGCCTCATACATGAATGGCTAGATTCCGAAGGCTCTATTGAACGAAGAGACTCCAATTCTAATCTTGGTGGAACGATGAGATTGGGTGCACAAGACTGTCTTTTAAATAAAGATTCCTTGACCTACAAACTTTACAAGAAGGTGAAGATAAAAGAACGACACCGTCATCGTTATGAAGTAAATAATAATCTTATCGAGACTCTAACTGCTAATGGATTGAGTGTAGCTGGAAAGTCAGTTGATAAAATGCTCGTGGAAGTAATTGAGATAAAAGATCATCCTTGGTTTATAGGTTGTCAATTCCATCCCGAATTTACTTCTGATCCCAGAAAAGGTCATCCATTGTTTTCAGGTTTTATAAAAGCAGCTAAAACTTATAAAATAAGAAAATGACACAAATAGGGGTTAAGGATATTTCAATAGGGAATGACAAACCCTTTGTTCTAATTGCTGGTTTAAACGTACTTGAAGAGGAAAAGACCATCTTAGAAGTTATTTCTAGATGCAAACAGTCTGCTAACTCTCTTGATATTCCATACATCTTTAAAGCATCTTACGATAAAGCAAATAGATCTTCCTTCGACTCCTATAGAGGTCCCGGCCCAAAAAAAGGCCTAGAAATTTTATTCGAGCTGAAGAAAGAATTTGATGTCCCAGTTATTTCGGACATTCATACTCCTGCTGAGGCTGAAATGGCATCAGATGTACTGGATATCATACAAATACCTGCATTTCTCAGTAGACAAACCGATTTAATCAAGGCCGCTTGCGAAACATCTTTACCTTTGAATATTAAAAAAGGTCAATTCTTAGCCCCTTCAGATATGTTGAATATCATAGAGAAATGTAATCATTTTAATAATGACAAAATTATGATTTGCGAGCGTGGCACTTCTTTTGGATATAACAATTTGATTGTAGATATGTTGGGGATGGTCGAACTAAAAAAAACTGATGCTCCAATCATCTTCGATGTTACTCATTCGTTACAAAGACCCGGAGGCTTGGGGAATAAAGCTGATGGTCGAGGTTCAAGTGTTTTTGAATTGGCTCGTGCTGGAATGTCATTAGGATTGGCAGGTTTATTTTTAGAAACTCATCCCGATCCCGCAAAGGCTTTATGTGATGGTCCTTGTGCTTTAAAGCTAGACGATTTGGATAAATTTTTGTCCGAAATAAAGAGTTTAGATGACTTAATAAAATCTTATAAAGAGAAATAAGTGAATATAAAATCAATTCAAGGATTCGAGGTTATAGACTCAAGAGGTAATCCTACAGTGGGGGCTAAAGTAAATCTTGAAGACGGAAGTTCGGGTACTGCTTTTGTACCTTCAGGAGCATCCACAGGCCAGCATGAAGCAAATGAAAAACGGGATGGTGATAAAAATAGATATCTAGGTAAGGGTGTTTTAGATGCTGTTGACTCGGTAGAGAATAATATACAAGTAATACTCAAGGGCAAGAATGCCGAAGACCTATGTGAAAATGATCAGTTAATGGTTGATTCTGATGGATCTTCTAATAAAAGTAACTTTGGAGCTAATGCAATCTTGGCTGTATCAATGGCCTCTGCAAAGGCAGTTTGTGATTCAAGAAAAATTCCTCTTCATCAATTTTTAAATGAAAAGTATTCTGAGTTTTCTGGTGAAAAAATTATTCCAACTTTGCCGATACCCATGATGAATATTCTCAACGGAGGGGCTCATGCAGACAATCCAATTGATTTTCAAGAATTTATGATACAACCCAGAGGTTTTAATTCTTTCTCTGAAACATTAAGGGCAGGAATTGAGATCTTTCACAATTTAAAGGAGATTCTGAAAACAAAAGGGCTAAATACATCAGTTGGAGATGAAGGAGGATTTGCTCCAAATTTGAAGTCACCTGAAGAGGCTCTGGATCTAATAATTCAAGCAATAGAGACTTCAGGCTATCAACCCAATGAACAAGTGTCTTTATGTCTGGATATTGCTGCAACAGAATTTTTCTCTGATTCACAATACAAACTTGAGGGCTTAGACCTTAATTTCACTAGCGCAGAAATGGTTCACTACATCAATGAACTTTGCTCAAAATACCCTATAACTTCTGTCGAAGATGGTTTAGATGAAGATGACTGGACTGGTTGGTCCGAACTTACAAAAACTATAGGTTCTAGAGTTCAACTAGTGGGAGATGATTTATTTGTTACAAACCCAAAAAGAATTGCCCAAGGCATATCAGTTGAGGCTGCGAATGCTGTGCTGATCAAAGTTAACCAAATAGGCACTTTATTAGAGACTTTTGAGGCGATAAAGACGTCTCATAAAAATGGAATGAAAACTGTTATATCTCATAGGTCAGGAGAAACAGAGGATACTTTTATTTCAGATTTGGCTGTAAGTGTTGGCTCAGGGCAAATAAAAACAGGGGCTCCATCAAGATCTGATAGGGTTGCAAAATACAATAGGTTGCTATTAATAGAGTCTGAAACAGATATACGAATTGCCCAATGAAGTCACTATTGAAGAGTATCAGCAATCAACCAATTTTCATTGGTACGGGATTGATATTGATTCTCTTGATACTAACAACTCAATATCAATTTTGGTTTGGTGATTACAGTAGAAGTGATTTAGAAAAGATAAAAGAAGAGATTTCTGTCGTTGAGAAAGAAATTGAAATCATAAAAGAGAACAATCAAGAACTTGTTGATGAAAAAGAAAAACTAAACTCCGGAAAAGATGCTATTGAAGGTATTGCTAGAATTGAACTTGGAATGATAAAGCCTGGTGAAAAATTCTTCGTATTTAAATCTGAGGGTGAAGAAAAAAATTGATAGAGCCATTCGATGTAATTGTGCCAGGTGCAGGGTTGTCTACTAGATTTTCCAGTGATACCCCTAAACAATACTTAAAAATTAATGACCAGTTTGTAATCGACTATTCGCTTAAGCTATTTCTGAACTTTAAGGAATGTAAAAATATTATCGTAGCAGTCTCTAAACTCGATACTCTCTCAGACCAAATTCTTAAGGATGAAAAGATAAAAATTATAGAAGGAGGAGCTTCGAGGGCGGAATCAGTGAAGCTCAGCTTTGATTGGTTATCTTCAAACGAATCTAGCCCTAATACTCTCATACATGATGCAGCAAGGCCTTGTCTTCAGCTTAATGCAGTAAAAAAATTTCTAGAAGAATTTTCATCTTCTGTGTCAACAGGAGCTATCTTTGCAGTTCCTTGTGGTGATACCCTCAAGTCTAGTGAAGATGGTAAATTGATAAATGGTACGGTCGATAGATCTTCTCTCTGGCAGGCTCAAACGCCTCAAATATTTAAAACTGA
>Ga0208127_1000805_pt1 | contig 16095 bp, 16 predicted proteins | sample ETNtaG_6_FD_185751 | JGI IMG/M metagenome (GOLD analysis project Ga0208127, IMG submission 185751) | Marine microbial and viral communities from oxygen minimum zone, Eastern Pacific Ocean - ETNP201306SV45 (SPAdes) (version 2) | ecosystem: Environmental > Aquatic > Marine > Oceanic ...
GGTTCGAACCGGCGACATTCAGCTTGGAAGGCTGACGCTCTACCAACTGAGCTACTCCCGCATTATTGTGTGGGGAGAGCAGGATTCGAACCTGCGAAGGTAAAAACCAACAGATTTACAGTCTGTCCTCGTTGGCCGCTTGAGTATCTCCCCGTACTAAATATTTTAAAGAACTGAGCCGATGGAGGGACTCGAACCCACGACCTGCTGATTACAAATCAGCTGCTCTAGCCAGCTGAGCTACATCGGCTTATACTTTTTTCAAAAAAAAGTCCGCTAAAAGCGGATTGCAAATGTAAATATTTATTTGTTCAAACAAAACAAATTATATTTTTTTTTAATCAGAAAATCAACTTTGTTTAACCCTTGTTTCTTGGATGAGATTTCTTAAAAACTTTTTTAATTTCCTCAATCGATCTATTGGTATAAACCTGAGTTGCGGCAAGACTAGTATGACCTAGTAAATCTTTGACAGAATTTAAATCAGCACCATTATTCAAAAGATGAGTTGCAAAAGAATGCCTAAGAATATGAGGACTCTTTTTTGTTTTACTTGAAAACCCAGTAAAATATTTTTTAGTTACTCTGTAAACCAAGTTATCATAAATATTTTTTCCTTTAGATGTTAAAAAAAGATTGTCCTTGCTTTTGATATTTTTGAGAGTGGCTCTGTATTCCAAATATTTATCAATTAATTTGATAGTTGATTTGATTAGAGGTATGTATCTTTCCTTATTTCTTTTACCTAAAACCTTTATTCTTTTATTTGAATAATCAATATTTTGAATTTTTAAATCTATTAACTCTTGTCTTCTAATTCCAGTTGTGTATAATAGCTCTAGAATGAGAAAGTCTCTACATCCTTCAAATGACTTATTAAAATTTGTATGATTTAAAACATTTGAAATTTCAGTTTCAGAAAACGGTAATTGAATGGTTGATTTTGTTTTTAGAGCCTTATGTTCATTCAGCGGATTTATTTTAATATCTCCAGTCTTTAATAAAAACTTGTAATAGCTATTTAGCGAAGAAATTTTTCTATTTATGGAACTATTTGAAATTTTATCTCCTACCAACGAAACTATCCATGATCTAATTTGCGAATAATTTACCCCTGTAATTTTTTTTTGATCAAACCTTTCAAGATTAAAAGCCTGAAATGATTTCAGATCATTTTTGTAGGCAACAATGGTTTTGTGAGAATATTTTTTCTCAAGGTGTAAGTAATCTAAAAATGAAGAGAATTCCATACCTTAAATAAATATAAATTTATAAATTATTAATCAGTATGTTAAAGTGATGGAGATATATATTAAATATCTTCTTGGTCTCTAAGTCTTTGTACGTGCTGGGCTTTTTGAATAACAGCTCTCCTTTTTATTGAAGGTTTTACAAATTCTTTTCTAGTTTGTAATGATTTTTTTGTTCCAGTTTTGTCAAACTTTCTCTTGAAACGTTTAAGCGCTCTGTCGATATTTTCTCCGTCTTTAATAGGTATTATTAGCATATTACAAACCTCCTTTCTTTAAAATTTAGATGCAAATATAAGCTAAAAATAATCTTACAAAAGATTTTATTGTGAAAAAATTAATTTTTTATTGCTTCTAAGTATTTCTTAAGTTGCTCCTTAACAATTGGGAATAAGAAATAAAGTCCTACCATATTTGGAAATACCATTGCAAAAATCATTGCATCTGAAAACGCCCAAATTGAATTCATACTTGCAGCCGCTCCAATTACTACAAAAATTAGAAAAAGCACTTTGTATGTCAAATCTGCAACTTTACCTCTTCCAAATAAAAATTTCCAAGATTGTAATCCGTAGTATGACCAAGAAATCATAGTGGAAACAGCGAATAAAACAACAGCAATTGTAAGAAATATATCAGAACCTGGAATATATTGAGCAAATGCTTTTTGTGTTATTCCAGCACCTTCATACATAACTCCGTCAATTAGCACTCCTCCCATTCCATCTCCTCCATAAACAAAAGCTCCAGTTGAATTAAAGGTAATTATTACTAATGCTGTCATAGTACAAATTACTACAGTATCAATAAATGGTTCAAGAAGAGCAACTAAGCCTTCAGAAGCAGCATACTTTGTTTTAACAGCAGAGTGTGCTATTGAAGCCGAACCAGCTCCAGCCTCGTTGGAAAAAGCAGCTCTTTGAAAACCAACCATTAGAACTCCGATTATTCCACCAACACCAACAGCAGTTGGATTAAAAGCTTCTGTTATAATTAACGCAATAGCATCGTCAATAAATGAAAAGTTTATTGTAAGTATATATATACACGCTAGGATATAAAGTAAGGCCATAAACGGAACCACTTTCTCAGTTACAGACGCAATTCTTTTAATACCCCCAATTATTATAATACCAACAAGTGTTGCTAAAACAATTCCAATCATTGCCCCGGCAAAAGTAGATTCATAACCGAATAGATTTTTGATTACAATTGTTGCTTGATTTGACTGTGCAGCATTTCCGCCTCCAAATGAACCCCCAATACAGAAAATAGCAAAAAGAGAAGCGGCAATTGTCCCTAGGGTTTTAAAACCTTTAGATTTTAACCCCTTACTTATATAATACATAGGACCACCATATACAACTCCATCCTCATCTACGTCCCTATAATAAACTCCCAGGGTACATTCGACAAATTTAGTAGACATACCTAGTAATCCACATACTATCATCCAAAAAGTAGCACCAGGACCACCAAGAGCGATAGCTAAAGCGACACCAGCAATATTTCCATTTCCAACAGTTCCCGATACAGCAGTAGCAAGAGCTTGAAAATGGGAAACTTCACCGTCATTTGAATCAGAATCACTTTTTTCAAGATTATCATACTTACCTCTAACTACATTTATAGCAGTCCAGAAATACTTTAGGTTGGGAAAAGCAAAATATAATGTAAAAAATAATGCACTTCCTACAAGTAAATAAATAACAAATGGATAATCTCCAATTGGATAAAAAACATATTTGCTAAAGAAATCTGAAATTGGTTGAAATGCTTCGTCAATTCTTTGGTCTAAACCTTTTTCTTGTGCACTTATGTTTGAAACACTAAGGAGTGCAATAAAAATAAATAAGTATTTTTTCATGGTAAGTTTTTGAATGAGGAACACAATATGAGAAAAAAAATAGATTTTTGAAAATTAATTTACAGATAACCCATTTCCTTCATCCAATCATCATTGTAAATTTTCTTTAAATAGCGACTACCATGATCATGAAAGAGAACAACTACAAGATCATCTGGCTTAAATTGATCTTTTAATTGCAAAACACCCTTTATTGCGGCACCTGCAGAATTTCCTAAAAACATACCTTCTTTTTTTAACAACTCTCTACAATAAACGGCAGCATCTTTGTCTGTAACCTTGGTAAAACCATCAATAATATCAAAGTCTATATTTTCAGGTATCATATCTTCACCTATTCCTTCAGTGACATATGGATAAATTTCATTCTTATCAAAATTGCCTGTTTCATGAAATTTTTTAAGAACAGAACCATATGCGTCTACACCCCAAATTTTCATGTTAGGATTTTTTTCTTTCAAAAACCTACCTACACCAGAAATAGTTCCACCAGTTCCTACACCAACGACAAAATGTGTAATTTTTCCGTCGGTTTGACTCCATATTTCAGGACCAGTAGATTCATAGTGAGTCAATCTGTTGCTTAAATTATCATACTGGTTCACATACCAAGAATTATCGGTCTCCTCTGAAAGTTTTTTTGACACAGAGTAATAAGATCTAGGATCGTCTGGTTCAACATCAGTCGGACAAACAACAACTTCTGCTCCAAAAGCTTTTAAGATATCAACCTTCTCTTGAGATTGTTTATCGCTTGTAACAAAAATGCATTTATAACCTCTGGAAATAGAAGCAATAGCCAGCCCCATACCAGTATTTCCAGATGTGCCTTCAATAATTGTCCCTCCAGGCTTTAAAACACCTTTTTTTTCAGCATCAATTATCATTTTTAACCCAATTCTATCCTTAACAGAATTACCCGGGTTAAAGGTTTCATATTTTGCCCATACATCACAAGGAAGATCTTTGGTAATATTATTTAATTTTACCATGGGTGTGTTCCCGATTGATTCAGTTAAATTATTGAAGTAACTCATTTTGAGTTGCAAATATAATTTAATGTATACTATTATTAAGCTATTTAGTTAAATTTAATTGAATCTTTTGGATTAATTTTTGAAACCAATAAACTGGGAATTAATATCGACATAACGCATAAAATAAAGGCAATAATATTTAAGGAAATTATATGAAATAATTCAATAAAAACTGGAACACTATCCACGTAATAGATTTTTGGATCCAGTGACATAATTTTATACTTATTTTGTAATAGAAGGATCAATAAACCAACAACGTTTCCGATTACAATTCCTTTGATAATTAAATAAGAAGACGTTAAAATAAAAAATTTCTGAAGCGATTTATTGGTTATTCCCAAAGCTTTTAAAATTCCAATCATATTTGTTCTTTCTAAAATCAAAACAACTAAAACTGAAATTATATTGATGGATGCAACTAGGATCATAATAAATATTATTGCATAAATATTTTTGTCAAAGAGCTCTATCCATTCATAAATAGAAAAATATTTTTCCTTTGTTGTAATTACATCAAATTCAGAAGGGGAATTTATATATAGTTGCTCACTAATTTTTTCCAAAGATGATTGATTTTCTAATTGAATCTCTAAGGAGCTAATTTGATCAACTTTCCATTTTAAGATTCTTCTAATTTGATTTATATCACCAAAAATATATTTCGAATCAAGTTCTTCAAAACCTGAATTAAAAACTCCAACCACCACTAATCTTAATATAGAAGGCTGAAGTTTTTCAGATCTTGAAAATAACATCTGAAAACTATCATTTAATTCCAAATTTAATTTGTCTGCAAGTGTTTTTGAAATCAAAACTTCATTTGAAAAATCATCAGAATATATCGGAAATCTTCCCTTAGTAATATATTTTTCAATCCTGCTGAAATCATAATTTTTTTCTACCCCTTTGAAATAAAGTCCATCAAAATCATCTTCAGTTCTAACGATTCCAAATTTTGAAATTATCTTCTCAACATTTTTTATTTCGGAAAATTCTATTAATTCATCTAAAAATTCTTTTGAGGGCGAAATAGGATTGTCTGAATTTTCATTAATTAAATTGTTGAAGTTTTGCACTGTAATATTTCCCTCAAAAGAAGATATCTTATCATTTATTTCTTTTTGCATTCCAGCACCAATACCAACGGAAACAATCATGACAGCCAATCCGATAGCAATTGCAATAACCCCAATTTTTATTATTGGTGCTGAAATACTATTTTTATGTGGTCTAGCACTTAAAATCCTTTTTGATAAAAAATGTTCAAAATTCAAAATTCGGCTATATTTTTAGTTTTAGTAATTTTTAGTTTTTCTGTATATCCAACAAATAAATCTAATGTTATTGTTGGTGCAAACCAAATATCGAAATACGAAAATCTTTTAAAAAATAAGCGTATTGGAATTGTTGCCAATCATACTTCAGTAATATTTAAGAGCAATTCAGAGTATACCCACATAGTTGATTCTTTAATTAATCTGAATTTTGACATCAGAAAGATTTTTGCACCAGAACACGGTTTTAGAGGAACTGAACCTAATGGTGCTAATATTGATGATGAGATTGATATCAAAACAGGGTTAAAAATTATTTCATTACATGGGAAAAACAGAAAGTATGGTGAAATTGAAGATAATGATCTAAGCGATATAGATGTTTTAATATTTGATATTCAAGATGTAGGAGTTAGATTTTATACACACATATCAACATTACATTATGTGATGGAAGCATCAGCGAGAAAAAACATTCCGTTAATTATTTTAGACAGACCAAATCCTAACGCTCATTACGTAGACGGGCCTGTTTTAGATTTAAAAAATCAAAGTTTTGTTGGAATGCATGAAGTTCCAATTGTTTATGGATTAACAATAGGTGAATATGCTAAAATGATAAACAATGAAGGATGGTTGAAAAACAGTATGAAATCAAATTTGATTATAATAGAGCTTAAAAACTATGATAGATATGAGGAATACGAATTACCAATTATTCCATCACCTAATTTACCTAATAAAAAATCAGTTAATCTGTATCCATCTTTGTGTTTGTTTGAAGGCACTAATGTAAGCGCTGGTAGAGGTACTGATTTACAGTTTCAAATTTATGGAAGCCCTTTTTTAAATAAAAATAAAAATAATTTTAGGTTTACTCCTAAAAAAAATAGCGGATCAAAATATCCTAAACATGAAAACATATTGTGTTTCGGTAAAAATTTATCAAAAATTGAGAAACTTGAAAAATTTGATTTATCATTCATACTGACTGCTTATGCAGACACGTCAAATAAAAAAGATTTTTTTAATAATTACTTTAATAAACTGGCAGGCACAGAAAGTTTAAAAAATCAGATCATTGATGGAGTTTCTGAAGATAAAATAGTTCAAACGTGGAAAAAAAAGCTGGACATTTATAAAAAAATGAGAACTAAATATTTAATTTATAAGTAATCTTTTTATGAAAAACATAGTACTAGAATATAATAATGTGGAAATAAAATTGGATTCTGAGTTAAGAATTTCAGATCTATCCTTAATTGTAAATCATGGAGAATTTATTTTTTTAATTGGAAAGACTGGATCAGGAAAATCAAGTATTCTAAAGTCTATGTATTCAGAAAATAAAATCTTAAATGGAGAGGCTAAAATTTCAAACACTGATCTTAGAACTATTAGCGAAAAAGAAATTCCTTTTTTGAGAAGAAAAATTGGAGTTATATTTCAAGATTTTCAATTATTAAAGGATAGAACGGTTTTTAAAAATTTAGAATTTGTTTTGAATGCAACTGGATGGAGTAACAAAAACAAAATAAATGAGAGAATTATGTTTTGTTTAGATAAAGTTCACATATCAAATTTATCAGAAAAATATCCAAGTCAACTCTCTGGTGGTCAGAAACAAAAAGTTGCTATAGCAAGGTCATTACTAAACAAACCTGAGATTATTATTGCTGATGAGCCCACCGGAAATTTAGATCCAAAAAGTAGTATTGAAATCATGAATGTTCTTCAAGAAATAAATCAAAATGGAAACACGATTGTCATGGCAACACATGATTTTAGTCTTTTAAGAAAATATGCAGGAAGAATATTGAGGTGTAAAGATGGAAAAATTGATGAAATAAACTCAAGTGAATTAAATATAGAAACAGTTTACCAATGATATCAATTTTAATTCCTTGCCATGATTTCAATGCATACCCGCTTGTTTGTAATTTAGAAAAACAAGCATTGATGTTGAAAATAAATTTTGAAATAATTTGTATTGATGATGGATCTTTTTCATCTAAAAATGAAATAAATCAAAAAATTAATTTGTTAACAAATTCAAGATTTATAGAATCAAAAAAAAATATTGGAAGAATTAATAATAGACTTTTATTAGCAGAAAAATCACAATACCAATGGCTGCTTTTCATTGATGTTGACACTTACCCAAATAGTGAGGATTTTTTAAAAAATTATATTGATCAAATAAATTTAGGTTTGATGAGTTTTGGTGGGAGTATTTATGAAGAGCCAAAAAAAAATGGTTTTAATTTAAGGTATAAATTCGGAAAAAAAAGAGAGGAAGTTGATTCGGTAATTAGAAATAAAAACCCATATAAATATATCTCTTCAAGAAATTTTATAGGTAAGAAAGATTTGATTGTTAAGGTATTTTCAAAAATTAAAAATGTTTCTTATGGTAATGATTATATTTTTGGATCAATTCTTAAAAAAAAGAAAGTTGATATTATACATATTGACAATCCAGTCATAATTGAAAATATAGATGAAAATTCAATATTTATTCAAAAAACTCATCAGGCTTTGGATAATATTATTGATTGTTATAGAAAAGATGAAATAGAAAAGCATAGCATATCAATATTAAAAGCATATATAGTTTTAGATTCTCTGTTCATGAAGGGAGTTTTTGTCAGATTAAGCAACCTTTTCATCAAAAAAATTCAAAAAAACCTTTTTAGTAATAATCCGAATTTATTTTTATTTGACTTGTATAGACTAAACTATATATGTCAAATTAATTAAGTTTAGATTTTTTAAATTCCTCATAATCACGAAAATAATCAGACTCGTCATAATGTTCAGAGGCTAAAACCATACAAATTGCTCCAGACGAAAAATTATCCATTTCTCTCCAAATTCCTTGTGGAATCAATAAACCTTTATCTGGTTTGTTGAGCATTATTTTTTTCTTATTTACTCCATCATCTAAAAGGACTTCAAAACTACCGCTGAGTGGAATCATAAATTGTAATAATTTTTTATGAGCATGACCCCCTCTATAAGAATCACTTGGAACATCATATAAATAATATACTCTTTTGATTGAAAAAGGAATGATATTTTTTTCTACAACCGATAGTTTTCCTCTACCCTTTGGATCGACTATTTTCGGAATATCGATAATAGTAATATCATCTATTTTTGTTTTCATATTGATTTGAATTTTTTAATTCCTCTTAAGCCAGCTAAAAACTTATTCATTATCTGATTGTAGCTAATAAGATTTTTTTTCTTTAATAAATAGATATGATGAACTAGCTTTAGGTACGATAAATATCCGTAAAACTTGTGAAAAATCGCAGCCCTAGCAAAAATATTTTCATCTCTAAATGCTAATTTACCGGAACTAACCGAATCATGTTTTAAAATAATTTTATTACAAAAAAATAAATTCAAATTTTTATCTAAACAATTTCTTAAAAAGATATATTCATCTCCTGTTTCAAAAGTCCCGCCAAGCCCAAACAATGGATCAAACTTCACATTATTATTAATAATTGCAGCTCTTTTAAATGCGATTACAACTGAATTAACCTCTCTAATACTTTTTTTGTTGTGTTTAGTTTGATTTTTGTAATTCTTAAAGAGATTACCAAGCTTATCCTCCATCATAAATGTGATAACATCAGCCTTTTTATTACATTCAAATTCATTAACTATTATATCATAAAAACCTTTTTTATAAACGATGTCATCATCAGCAAATAAACAATATTTTTTAGATGAATTTTCTAATGCTAAATTTCTACTGTTAGAAAGTCCTCTAGATCGAGAATTTATAATTCTAATATTTTTTTTATTGCTTTTTAGACTCTTTTCTGATTGATTTATAACAAGAATTGGATAAATATCTTTGTTGTTTTCAAAAAATATATTTTTTATAAAATCTAAATTATTTTTTTTCGTTGTAGAAATTAATATTTCTAAATTATTTTTTTTGTTAATGACGTTCAGCATTAAAAATCTATATTTGAACCAAGTGATAACAATATAATGAAAATCTTACTTATTGGTGAATACAGCAACCTTCACAATTCATTAAAACAAGGTCTTCAAAAAAACGGCCACAAAGTCGTTTTATTGGGTAGTGGTGATGGATTTAAAAATTTTGATGCTGATATTCTTATAAAATCATCACTTTTTGAAAATAGATTTCTAAAAATTATAGCTAAAATAATTGACCGGTTATTTGGCGTGAGTTTAAATGAAGTTGAAATTTTTATAAAATCGATATTCAAAATTAGAAAACTTAAAGATTTTGATATTGTTCAGCTGATTAACGAAAGAGCTTTTAACACCTCTCCTTCAATGGAAAAAATTCTATTAGGTCAAATTTTTAAAAATAACAACAAAATTTTTTTGTTAGCATGCGGAGTGGATACTGTAAGTATCAAATATGCATATGATAAAAAATTTAGGTATTCAATACTTAACCCTTATTTTGAAAAAAAGAATTTAAAAAAAGAATTTAAACATACTCTTAAATATTTGAATTCTAATTACTTAGAGCTTAGCAAATATGTGAGAAGTCATATTCATGGAATTATTAGTTCTGATATGGATTATCACATCCCTTACATTGGTTCTGAAAAATACTTAGGAATGATTCCCAACCCTGTCAATATTGATAAATTAAATTTTATTGAAATTAATGACAAAAATAAAATCTATATTTTACATGCAATTAATTCTAAAAATAAAATAAAAAAGGGTAATGAGTTTTTTAAAAAATCTCTTTCAATAATTGAAAAAAAATACGAAGACAAAATAAAAATCATTCAAACAATTGATATACCCTATTCTAAACATATTAAAAATGTTATGGAATGTGACATCCTTTTAGATCAGGTATTTGCATATGATCAAGGCTATAATGCTTTAGAAGCTATGGCATTAGGAAAAGTTGTGTTTACCGGAGCAGAAAAAGAATGGGTTGAATTTTATAATTTAGAAGAAGATAAAGTTGCCGTAAATGCTTTACCTAATGTATCTAAGATAGTTGATAAACTTTCTTGGTTAATAGAAAACCCATTGAAATTGAAGGAAATCTCAAAAAATGCAAGAGAATTTATAGAGTATCATCATAATTATAAAAATATTGCAAAAAATTATCTAACAACTTGGAAAAAACATTAGACCATTTTAAACCAGATTTTTTTATTCCAGGTGCTGCAAAATCTGGAACTACAAGTTTACATGATTTGCTAAATACTCACCCTGATATTTCTATGTCAAAAAATAAAGAACCTGTTTATTGGAATAACAAACTATTTGATCAATTTAAAAATTTTGAAATAGAGAGGTATTTAAATTTATTTGAAATGAATAAAAAAATTAAAGGTGAATCAACTACATCTTATATGTATTACGACAGCTTCATTAAAAACATAAAAGACAATTTTCAAAACTCACCGAAATTTATTTTTATTTTAAGAAATCCAATTGATAGATATATATCTCATGTTAATTGGCTTATAGGCTTAGGATTGGAAAGTAAAAAGATTGATGAAGTTATAAAATATGAAGAATGGGCGGAATTCAACGAATATGATGATTATCCAAAACATTACTATCAATTTGGTTTATATTACAAATGGATATCAAGATTTATCGAACATTTTGGAGAAGAGAATATAAAAATTATAACTTTTGAAAAATTGATTAATGATAACTTAGATACTATAAATTGCTGTTATGAATTTTTGGGATTAGATAAGGTAAATCATGTAAAATACATGAGATCAAACAAATCTAAAAATATTTTATTTCCTCATTTGTATCATTTTCTACGTAAATCATCTATTGGAAAGTTAAAGTATACTAAAATTGCAAAATATTTATTGCCAAAAATAATAAGTAGAAAGATAAAATGTTTAATGAAGTATGCTGTACAAAATTGGGCAAGTATTGAATCAAAAAATAGAAACACCACAATTGAACATAGAAAAATATTAAAAGATGTATATCTAAATGATGTAAAGTCATTAAAGGATAAATTTAATTATGAATTTTCAGAATGGACAGATTTTAAATAAACGTTTATGAATTTTATTAAAACTTCATTTTTATCTGGTTTAAGCACAGCAATTAGCTTATTAGCAAGACTAATTTCTACTAAGATCGTTGCAGTGTATCTGGGTACAAACGGAATGTTTTTAATGGGACAGCTTAAAGATTTTTTAAGGCTAGGCAACACCATTGGTTCATTTGGAATTGAAAATGGTATTGTAAAATATGTTTCTGAATATGAAAAGGAGAAAAATAAGCTTAGTGATATTATAGGAACAAGTTTTAAAATTAATCTAACAAGTGCAATAATTTTCTCTCTGTCAATTTTAGTTTTTAAAAATCAAATAGCTGATTTTCTACAAATTAACTTTAGTGAAAATTTTTATTTCTTAATACTAATTCTTTCTGTTACATCTGCATCAATTCACACATGTTTTCTATCGATATATAATGGTCTTAACAAAATAAAACTTTATGTATTTGTTAATATTTTTTCAAATATAGTATCTGCAGTTATTCTTGTATTTCTTGTATTAAAAATGGAAATCGTTGGGGCATTTTATGCACTTGCGATTAATCAAATTTTTTCACTACTAATAAATATTCTGTTTTTTGTTATTTACAGGCCTTTTGAATTAAACTGGATTTTTAAAAAATTTGTCAAGGACAATTTAAAAAAACTCTCAAGTTTTTCAATAATGGCTGTTGTGGGGCCAACTTGCTTAATAATTTCATCTTTTATTGTACGTGACTATATTTTTGACGAATTTGGACCTGATTATGCAGGTTCATGGGAGGCTATGTGGCGAATTTCTGCTATATATCTTTTATTTTTAATTACAACATTCAAGTTTTACTTAATCCCAACTTTTTCTAAGCTAAATGATAATGAATTAAAAAAAGAGGTTTTTAAAATATGGAAAGTTGTAATTCCTATTATAATAATTATAACTTTTGGTGTTTATATCACTAAAGATCTAATCATAAACATCTTATTATCAAAAGAATTTACACTGATAAATATTATTATATTATTTCATCTTCTAGGAGATATAATAAAAATAAATTGCTGGGTACTGGGAAATATAATGATTGCAAAAGCGAAAACTAAAAGCTTTATATTTTTTCAAGTCGAATGGTCTGTAATATTTGTTATTCTAACATATATCTTTATTGGAAAATATGGATTTGTTGGAGTTTCAATTGCTTATTTCATAACATATATTATACACTTTAGCTTACTAAATATTTATTTTAGAAAATTACTCTGGACCAAAAGTTAAACTAGAATATCATTTAATTTATCAAAGCTTGATGTGTCAATTTGATAAAAATCATGAGTTAAAGATCTTGCACCATAACCTTCTTTCCAATAGTTTAATCCTTGGTTTATTTTCAAACCCTCATTTTCATGTGAATTTCCAAAATCAAAATACTTGAAATTCGAGTAATAATCTTTAATCAATTTATAAAAAAGAAAATCTAATGAACCTAGTGAATTTTTATCAGTTGTTGAACCAATATATTGAACATGAGCAACATTCTTTGTTTGAAAAATTGTGGTTCCTGCGACTATTTGATCATTGAGATAAACACTAAACTGCTTAATATTTTCTTTAAAATTTGATTTAAGCTCTTTTATTTCACTTAAACTATGGACTGGCTTTACCGAGTGTTTGGTTGACAAGGTCGGGATTAATATTTGATTCCAAAACTCATCAAAATTATTGGTTTCTTTAATTTCTAAATTATTCTTTAAACCTCTTTTATAGCCCTGAACTCTGTCCCTTGATATTTTAAAATCATTTTGCATGTCAATTACAGAAATTATATCTCTTCGGTAAATAGTACCTTGAGAAATAAAAGACAAATAATCTAATTCTCCGTTAAAATCTGAGTTATAAATTATCGGAATTTGTTTAATGAAAAGTTTACTTATAGATTTCTCGTTTAGATACTTTAATATGAAAGTAAATATTTCTAAAAATTTAACAAATTTGATATCATCCTTTACTAACACACCGCCATAGGTTAGCCCCTGGTGAGAATAAACTTTTCCATCTCTAATATTCAAAGGAAGCAAACCAATAAGTTCAGAATCCTTGTAAATCAATAAAGAAAAGTCTTTAAATCTATCTGCATGATAGTCCATAAACTCTCTTTTGAATAAAAAAGTTGAATTCTTAGAGGAATCTATGAATTTATTCCAATCAAGCCTGTAATTATCGTTGTAAGTTTCAATAGAAACCATTAATTAAATTTTTATTTATCCTTAACGAAATCCTTCATAATAAATACATGAGGAACAGTCAAGCTAGAAACAATAATAAAAACAAATAATATTAAGTTGTCACTTGTCAATAAATCATTATTAAACTGATATAACAAGAAACCAAAAATTAACGACAGTATTGTAAAAGGTAGAGTTTTTAAGTAAAATTTTATGAAATTTTCACTTTTAAACTCCTTAAACTCTAACATCAACATCGGTAATGAATGACAAAAACCAAAATATAATGCAAATGATGTCAATAAGTCTGTATGGTAAAAAACCATATATAGAATTGTTATTTCAGCATAAAGAGGTACTTTCCTTTTAATATCAAAATTCACAATTGATAACATTAGTATCGCAACAGACATCAAAAGAAAGAAAACGCTCTCAAAACCTGATAAGTCTAAATTCGCAAATTTTGGGATTATGTATAAAATCTCTTGTAACTCAACAATATTATTTAGAAATAACGCAAGTAATATATTTGCTCCAATTACAAAATTTAAAAGTTTATTATCAGTAGGGTTATATCCTATAACTTGGGTTTCTCCAAAGTGATAACATGATATAATTAAAAAAACTAATAAACCTAAAAAAGGGGAAATTATCCACAGAATAATATTTAAAGCAATCAAAGAAATATAAGTAATATAGAATATTAGTTTACTATTAAATTTTCTTGCTTTAGGATCAATAAAGGCAATTATGTGATCAACTGATCCATGCGGAATACCTATTGACAACATTACTATAAGAAACAATAAAATTGAATAAGAACTTTCTAGTCCAAAAAAAATAATGCAAAGAGCAAGAATTAAACCTAAAACTTTTGATTTTACTACGATATCCATTGGTTAGCTAATTTCATTAAATATAAAAAAAAAAGGTGAGGAACAATGTCCTCACCTTTTTTAAAGGTTTTTTGTAACAATCGATTAGCTTCTAGCTGCAGACCAAACTGCCATACCAAAACCAATTTTGTTAATTGCATCACCAATGTTGTAAACAACATTCATGTCAAGTGGAATACTTGACATTCCTTCGTACCACATTCCTGCATCAGTACCCATTAAATAGCCTAATGGATAAATAGCCCAACCTACAAGTACAAACCATTGAAGCATTCTACCTGCACTAGGGATCTTTCCAGAACCACTATTTAAAGCATTACCAACTTCACCTGAGGGTCCTCCAAATATAGAGAGACAACCAACTTCGTATGCCATATAAAAATATGCAATAGCAGAAATTGTACCCCAAACAAATGCGTCACCACCTACAAAGGTAGCACCACCAGCAACTGCTTCACCAAAGTAACCAGTTACTAACATTACAACTGATGCCCAGAATAATTTTCTCATTCCTACACCTGTTAAAAGAGCAAACTCAACTACCATTAAAGGGACTGTAAGAATCCAGTCAATATACCTTAATTCAGTTGGAGATTCACCAGTAAGAACCCACTGCTCTCTCATGTAAAAATAATGCACAGCTGCAATACCAGTAATTAGGGCTGCAACAAGCATTGAATCTTTGAATTTCTTGTCAACCTGACCGTGTTGCATTAAAAACCACACAGTAGCAGCTAACATTGAAACTGAGCCGATAAAGAATGTAAATCCAGTAAAATCTCCTGGAGCAACACTCGCGGCATTAAAAATAAAATTTAACATTTCCATAATTATATAGTGTTTAATTTGTTATACGCTAAAAATACACAAATTATATGCCAAATTGTTAAAAATTTCTTAAAATATTGAGGATTCAGCAATAAATAAGTGTGATCATTAAAGATTTAACAGAGAAGAAAATAAAAATTTCTACATTTTTTTTGTTGAAAGCGAAAACAAAATATTTAGCTGTTTATTATTAAAAAAAGTACTATTTTATGGTTTTTTCAGAAAATATATGTAGAAATGACAAGTATTTGGCATAATTAGATTTTTAGAAATTATTAACTAATTTCTTTATACCTAATTAAGATAATAAATGATAAATTTGTAAAAATTCTTTCTATGGATTTAAATTCAATAAATAATTTAAGACATCTAAAATCTGACAATTTCTTTCTAATTGCTGGTCCTTGTGCAATCGAAGGTGAGGAAATGGCATTCCGAATAGCTGAAAAAACAATAGAAATCAGCGACAAACTTAATATACCATATATATTTAAAGGAAGCTTTAAAAAAGCTAATAGAAGTAGAATTGACAGTTTCACTGGAATTGGGGATCTAAAAGCATTAAAAATTTTAAAAAAAATAAGAGATCATTTCAATGTACCTGTTATTACAGATATTCATAATGTAACAGATGCTAATCTAGCTGCAGATTTTGTTGATGTTTTACAGATCCCTGCATTCTT
>Ga0208127_1000806_pt1 | contig 16085 bp, 11 predicted proteins | sample ETNtaG_6_FD_185751 | JGI IMG/M metagenome (GOLD analysis project Ga0208127, IMG submission 185751) | Marine microbial and viral communities from oxygen minimum zone, Eastern Pacific Ocean - ETNP201306SV45 (SPAdes) (version 2) | ecosystem: Environmental > Aquatic > Marine > Oceanic ...
TATGTTTATAATTTTAACCTTGAAATAGAGGATGAAAAATCAAAAAAAGACTTGGAGAAAAATAATAAGCCGTTACTTTAGTGTAGTGTAATGAACGAAAATGCTTTACAAATTGGAGTCGCTTTAGTTATTGTAAACTTAGTAGCATGGGGAGGATTTACAATGCTCCAAGATGACGATACAAAGGAATACATCGATAAAATAATATATCAACAACCTGAAGTTAGTGTAGCAAACGTTACCGTAAATATTGATTATAATGGATCTGAGGCAAATGCTACCGCCAATACAAATGAAACAACCGTAAATTATACTGTCACCGTGATTGGTGATACTTCTGCATTTAACGCAACTTTAGAAGCTGGAAAAGGGAACTTCCAAGTAACATTTAGTTGGCACCCTTCGTTTGGCGTGTTTATCGAAGAAATTGACGGAATCGCCGGCGGATGTGCGTACTGGCAGCTACTTCACAATGGAGAATCATCAATGCTTGGGGCATCTAGCTTGATTCTACAAGAAAACGATTCAATTACTTGGAAATATAATATTGATTACTGTTAGTCTACAGCGAAAATCATATCATCGCTTTTGAAAGCTTTGAACTCAAGTGCATTTCCGCAAGGATCCAAGAAAAACATAGTAGACTGTTCTCCGGGTTCGCCTTTAAATCTAGTATGTGGTTCAATAATGAAATCGATGCCTGATTCCTTTAATGATTGAGATAAAGAGTCCCAAGTTCCTTGTTCTAAGATTACACCAAAATGGCTAGAAGGAACATCATCACCATCTACTAAATTTGTTTCAGCCTTTTCCATGGCATCTACCAAGTGGGCAACTACTTGATGACCATACATATCAAAATCTATCCATCTATCTGAGCTTCGACCTTCCTTACAACCCAAAATCTTCGTGTAAAATTCTCTAGTTTTTTCTAAATCATCTACTGGAAAAGCAAGGTGAAATGGACGCATGAGGCAATATTATGTTGCTCTTTTTACGTATTATCTTAAGTAGAAATGCCCAAGTAAACACTATGGACGAAACTGTACTGATTATTGCAATTGTCATTTACGGATTGTTCATTATTTTTGGTACAAAATGGGTCTTCGAATTCATGATGGCACGAAATATGAAAGAAAATGTTGCCATTTACTACAACCGTAAAATTTTACATATGTTCTGTGGCGGGCTTATAGGAATGATGGCTCCCTCTATTCTTAGTGAGCCAATCTATGCTCTCTACATAGGAATTTTATTTACAATTATAACTTACATTCCATATTACACAGGCCATTTGCTGTATTGGGTACAAACTAATGACAACAAGAATGATGTGAATTTTTGTTTTATGGCAGGATTATCTGTATATCTGATTTGGGAATTACTGGGGGACCCTTACCTAGCAATTATACCTCTGTTATTCATGGCATTTGGTGACGGAGTAACTGGAATTGCAAGAAATTTAAAATTCGGTTATCGCACTAAAAACCCAATAGGAAATGTATTCATGGCAATTGTCTGTATTCCAATGGGATACTACCTCGGTGGCTTATCAGACCCAGCTCTTCCTATCTGGGGAGTAATAGCTGCGATTGTAGCTACAATTGTAGAGAGATATGAGTACGGGCCTATAGATGACAATGTGCTTATTACAATAAGTGCTACTGTTGTTCTCTTTATCGGAAATGAAATAGGGCCTCTTTAATCTATTGATTATTTGGAAAACCTACTCATAAAATCCCAAGCAATTTGAGCTGTATCTACCGTACCTTGATTGCCTGGTTCAGAACCGCCTGTGTCGTCATTAACATAAACATTGTGAGTTCCTGCATGAAGCGTTACAAGGGTGACCTCTGAGCCATTATCACAGTCAGTAAAACCTTGAATGTTGTAGTAGACTTCTTGCTCGTTTAAATCTGGAGAATTACCTGAACAAGAATTCATTTCCTTCCAAGTATACAAATTTTGAACTGCGCCTGTATTCCAAACTTCTTGTTGAAAGAAGAAGCCGGTAGGGCCAACATGAGCATAAGGTGCAATAGGATCTAAAAATCCATGGATTTCCATGACTGGAATTGCCGAATAACTTGAATCTTGATCTCCAATAAAGTACATTGACATACAAGCTATTGCAGTTATCAAATCCGATTCTTCATTTGCTAATGCTTGAGACATTGCGCAACCATTTGACCAGCCTGTTGAATATATTCGATCTGAATCAATAGGGAAATCTTCAATCATTTGTTGAGCTAGAGTGCGAATGAAACCAAAATCATCGATTCCTTCTTCTCTAGCCGGATCACAGCAAGCTCTAAAATTCCATGAGTTTCCAAAACCCTGAGGATAAACAATGATTGCATTATTTTCTCTTGCAATTCTATCCATGTCTGTCATATTGTACTGTTGTTGAGCCGTGCGTTCTAGACCATGTAAATCAAAAATCAAAGGTACTGATTGAGTTTCATCTGTTTGCTCTGGAACGTAAAGAATCCAACATCTCTCTACTCCATTATGCTCAAAACACTCGTCTCTTAGCCCCCTAAAAAATGTATTATTGTCTTCAGCAGGAGGGTCTTCGGGTTCTTCTGGTTCCTCTGGCTCTTCTTCTACTGTCTCATTGGTTTCTTGAATCTGTTCTACCTTATCTTCGCTTGAATTGTCAGACTCATAAATAAAAAAATACCCATATGCACCACTTGCTCCTGTAACAAGAAGCATCGCGATTACAATTAGGGTCATTTTTTTCATTCTATACTATATTTCTAGTGAAGAACTATACTCTCCACTGCAAGCCAAAGAATTCATCTCGGCCCGATGGTGGAAAACTGCATAAGTAGATTCTAAATTGTCTTTCTGACCATTCCAAGTTTTCAAAGCAGATTGCTGTAATGCTCGACCATACGAAAAACTCAAGGCCCATGGATGATCTCCCATTTTATTCATTGCATTCAGATGCTCTGTGGCTTCTACTTCACTTTGCCCTCCAGATAAGAATACTATTCCAGGAACTTCAGCTGGAACTGATTCTGTTAAACACTTTACTGTCATTTCTGCTACTGCCATCATGTCTCCTTGAACATTACATTCACTTCCTGAAATTACCATATTTGGTTTCAATAATATTCCCGGCAAATAAACTCCTTCATTTTCCAATTCCTTGAAAACTGTTTTCAATGTTTTTTCTGAAACTTCATAACATGTTTCTATTGTATGATCTCCATCCATCAATACTTCCGGTTCTACAATAGGAACTAACTCTGCGTCCTGACAGGCTTTTGCATATTTCGCTAAAGCCGATGCATTTGCTTGAATACAATCGTCTGTTGGTATTCCGTCTCCAATAGTGATCACTGCTCTCCACTTAGCAAAACGAGCCCCCTCATTGTAATATTCTAAGCATCTTTCATACAAACCATCCAAACCCTTTGTGAGTTTCTCCGATGATGATGATTCCATAGGATGTGCTCCTTTGTCAACCTTTATTCCAGGATAGATTCCTTTAGATTCTAAGATTTTTGTTAGTCGAGTTCCATCTTTTGCTTTCTGCATAAGTGTTTCTTCAAAAAGAATAACTCCTGAAATATAATCTTCAATCCCTTGAGTATCAAATAATGCCTGTCGAAAATCTCTCCTATTTTCCTCAGTGTTTTCTTGGTCAATCATAGCAAGTCTCTTACCCATGGTAGGTGTACTCTCATCTGCTGCTAGAATGCCTCTGTTAGACGCAACTATATCGCTTGCGACTTTAGCTAAACTATCTTTGTTCATAATCTTGGCAAAACGGCCTCAATAAAACAATTAGGGGCTATTTCTGACCAATGTCTGCCATCATATCCCCAAACCAAGATTGTGATGTGTCAAATTCTTTGCCACCTTCTATAAGTTGCAAATCAATAAGGCCTAATTTATCTTCATTGTTCTCATCTAGACCAACCAAACCACTCTTACCTTTCAAACCCATTTCTGCAGCCATAAATGCTGATTTTTTTATCAAATCTAAATCTCTTAATCCGGGTTTAGCCGATCTTGCAAAATATCCGCTTTTTTGAATCAACGTTTTATCTGCGCCAAGAGCCTCTGAAAATTGTTTAGCAAACCATTGTCCTGGGTTTATTTCATCAAGACGAACATGGCCAAATGCATCTCTCGGTACTTTGCCACCTCCGGCCTCTATTTCTCTTACTATGGTATCCATTCCGGCACCTTCACTCAAAAAAATATTTACACAGTCATTACTGTCCATTATTTTTCGAAGCCTTGCAGTTTCTGAAGCGAAATCAATATCCAGCTCTGGAATGTAAACTGCATGAACGTCCCACCTATCTTTGGAGATAAATAGCTCTGGAAGATAGTTATTATTTTCTAGAAGTTTTCTGTATTCATAAGCAGTTCCAGCTGTAAGCCATCCGCAATGTCTACCCATAACTTCGTGAATAATCAACTGTCTACGGCTTGTTGTATTTTCATTGACTATGTTTTGAAAGAAACGTGCACCCTGCTCTGCTGCAGTCCATGCACCTAGCGTTTGTTTAACTGGAATTACATCGTTATCTACTGTTTTTGGAAGGCCTACCACTGTCAATGTTTTTCCAGATTTTTCAAGATAGGCTGCTAAAGCTGCTGCCATTGTGTTTGTGTCATCTCCCCCTATTGTATGTAAAATATCAATATTGTCTTTTTCCAATTGCTTTGCTGCAACTTCCAGAGGATCTTGACCCTTAGAAACATAACCTTTCTTGATGCAGTCTTCTATGTTCGTTAGTTTTACCCTACTGTTACCAATCGGACTTCCACCAAAATCATACAGAACATGAAAATTATCTTTTACTTCTTTGCTAAAGACAACTGATTTGCCAAGTAATAAGCCCCTGTAGCCATGCATGTATCCAATCATTTCAATATCTGAATCTAATTGATTATACTTTTCGATCAATCCGCCTATTGATGCTGAAAGGCAGGGCGCGATTCCTCCACTAGTCAAAAATGCTACTTTGGGCATGATTGGGTAAGAAGGGCAGACATAAGTATTACCGCATCCCTGAAAAGATACCTCTTTTATATACTGCTGGCTTAATGTTACATAGTTAATTGAACTAAATGCCTGATATAACGCAATATTTTATGTTAAAATCGTGTTTAAACTAGAAAAAAAGGGCATTTTGGAATAGATGTTATATAAACCACCCGACTGGCCACAAGCTCCAATATCATCAGTCTTAAGGTTAGCGAACAGTAGGGCCTGTAGCTCAGCTAGGTAGAGCGTCCGGCTTTTAACCGGACGGCCAAGGGTTCGAATCCCTTCAGGCCCGCCAGATGATTTGGAAAGGATGCCAAAATGAACGATAACATATTGTGGTTAAACAAGCTCGTACCGAAGCACGTTTTGCTTAAGGAGTCTGAAATTGAGGGAAAGTTAAGTCCTTTGAACATAACTAGAGATCAATTGCCTAAAATTCTTTTGAAAGATCCTGCTTTGAAAGCACTAGATGAAGAAGCAAAACCAAATGATGTTGTTGAAGTTCATCGCTTTAGTGAAAGTGCAGGTAGTAACCTCGCATACAGATTGGTGGTGGAAGAATGAATTCACGTGCATTAATCAAAGGATTCTTTGATAGCCGTAGTGTTTCCGGGCCAAGTGCTGCACTTGTTAATCACCAGTTGGGTTCTTTCAATGATTTCCTACCGCACGACAAAAACCAAGCACCGTGGATGCAGAGGGTTGTTGACAATATCTCTGTAGGGGCTGATGAATCTCTAAGAGGGGCAATAAGATTGGAATTGGGTGACCTAGATGTAATCGTTAACCTAGGCAAAATAAGGATTGGAAGGCCTATGGTCTATGAAGCGAATGGTTCACAAACAGATTCCATTCCTATGATGGCCCGTCTAAGAAATATGACTTACGCTGCACCTATTTATCTAAATTTTACAATCGTTGAAGAAGGTATTGAAATCGAAGAAGTAGAAGAAGAAATTGGAAACATGCCTGTTATGGTAAAATCTATTCTTTGTAATCTTCATAGAAATTTCTTAACTGGAGAAAATTCCAGCGATGCTGAATATCGAGAAGGGCTTAAAGCAAAATCCGAAGATCCTATGGATCCTGGCGGTTACTTCATTGTAAACGGTACCGAACGTGTCCTCGTTTGTCTTGAAGATTTAGCTCCAAATCGTGTTATGGTAGAGCAGGAAGAAAGATACCAGAGACAAACCGAATTAGCAAAAGTTTTCTCACAAAGAGAAGGTTTCCGTGCTTTAACTGTTGTTGAAAAGAAAAAGGATGGTATTCTATCTGTATCTATTCCTGTAGCATCAGGACAAGTACCTCTTGCAATCCTACTAATGGCTCTTGGAATGGAATCTGCAGATGACATAATGGCTGCAATTACAGATAACAAAGACTTACAAAACTTAATCTTAGCAAATATTGAAGAAGTACACAATGAAGAGGGTATTTACACTACACAAGAAGCTCTCGAGTATCTGGAAAGAAGATTTGCTGCAGGTCAATCAAAAGAATACCGAAAGAAGAGAATCAACTATATTTTGGATAACACTTTGTTACCTCACTTAAGCACTACTGAGGATTCAAGAATGAAAAAGGCAGTTTTCCTTGGCCGCATGTCAAGAGAAGTTCTTGAGTTACATGTGGGTGACCGAAAACCTGATGACAAAGATCACTATGCAAATAAAAGATTAAAATTAGCTGGAAATTTAATGGAAGAATTATTCCGTTCTGGACTTCAGGCATTACTAAATGATATGAAATACCAAATGGAAAGGTCATATTCGAAAAGAAAAGAAAACAGAGTTCACCATGCAGTAAGAAGGGATGTTTTAACAAACAAAATCATGCATGCAATGGCAACTGGTAACTGGACTGGAGGGCGTGCTGGAGTGTCACAATTATTGGACAGAACGTGTAACATGTCTACTCTTTCTCACTTAAGAAGAGTTATTTCTCCTTTAACTAGATCTCAGCCTCACTTCGAAGCTCGTGATTTGCACCCTACTCAATTTGGTAGATTATGTCCTAATGAAACACCTGAAGGTCAAAATTGTGGTTTAGTTAAAAATTTGGCTTTAATGGTAGACGTTTCTGAAAACGTACCTAATAGCATCATAATGGATTCTTTTGCAAATTTAGATATTCAAGATATCGACAAAGCAAGCCCAGACTGGGGTAAAGTATACTTCAATGGAGATTTGATTGGTGCACACAAGGCACCTACTGATCTCGTAAAAGAAATGATTCAAAGAAGAAGGCAGGGCCTCATAAGCAATGTTGTTAACGTTAGATATGATGATTCTCTAAATGATGTTATCATAAACAGTGATCCTGGAAGAATCAGAAGACCATTGATGATTGTCAAAAGAGGAAATAAATTGGCTATAAAGGATAGCGATATTGAAGCCTTGAAAAATGGTAAAATGGTATGGGAAGATTTAATTGATAAAGGAGTGATTGAGTATATTGATGCTGAAGAGGAAGAAAATTGTTTAATTGCATTGAACACCGACTACTTGACTGAAAAGAAGAAAACTCATTCATATTCACACATGGAAGTTGATCCATTGACTATTTTAGGTGTTGCAACATCTAACGTTCCTTTCCCAGAACACAATTCAGCCCCAAGATGTACGATGGGGGCTGGTATGTCCAAACAGTCATTGGGAATGGGTCAAGCAAATTACAGAATAAGGCCTGATACCAGAGGGCACTTACTTCATTATGCACAAAGACCTATGCTTCAAACCGAAGCAATGAAATATAATACTCTCAGAGCAAGGCCTGCTGGACAAAACCTAGTTGTTGCAGTCATGTCCTATCACGGATATAATATGGAGGATGCTCTGATATTCAACCGTGGTTCTATCGATCGCGGAACTGGAAGATCGACTTTTGTTAGGACTTACATGTCTGAAGAAAGAAGATATCCTGGTGGTCAGGAAGATAGATTTGTAATTCCTGGACCTGAAGTACGAGGTGCCCGTTCAGAAGAAGCTTACTTTTATCTTGAAGAAGACGGATTAATTTATCCTGAAATTGACTTGAAAGGTAAAGAAGTTCTAATTGGAAAAACAAGCCCTCCAAGATTCTTGGCTGAACCTACTGATTTCCTAAGTCCACAAAAAGTCAGGGAATCATCTTTGACTGTCAGACACGGTGAAAAAGGCACTGTGGATTCAGTTATGCTTTCTGAAACCGAAAATGGTTCTAGAATCGCAAGAATTAGGGTTAGAGACCAGCGTGTTCCTGAAATGGGTGACAAATTTGCTAGTAGACACGGACAAAAAGGAGTTATTGGACACATGGTCCCTCCAGAAGGTATGCCTTTCACTGAGGATGGAATCACTCCTGATTTAATCATCAATCCTCATGCAATTCCTTCCCGTATGACTGTTGCACACGTTCTTGAAATGATTGGAGGAAAAGTCGGCAGTATGGAAGGTCGAGCTGTAGATGGAAGTGCTTTCTCTGGTGAAAAAGAAAATGACTTGAGAGATGCATTGTCTCAATATGGTCTAAAGCACAGTGGAAGAGAGGTGTTATACGATGGACAAACTGGAAGGCGTATAGATGCTGAAATTTTCGTTGGAGTTATTTATTATCAAAAATTACACCACATGGTATCTGGTAAAATGCATGCTAGATCAAGAGGTCCTGTACAACTTCTAACTAGACAGCCAACAGAAGGTAGAGCAAGAATGGGAGGTCTAAGATTCGGAGAAATGGAACGTGATTGTTTAATTGCACACGGTGCTTCAATGGTTATCAAAGACCGTTTACTAGATGAAAGTGATAAGACTGTCCAGTACGTTGACAGTCAATCAGGACACATTGGGTATTTGGACCGAAGAGGTGTGCTAACATCTCCTATGGGTGATAACACTTCTATTTATCCTGTTTCGATGTCCTATGCGTTTAAATTACTATTAGAGGAACTTAAATCGCTTGGAATCGTGGCTAGACTCAGATTGGAGGATTTATCATGAGGGAAATGATTCCAAAGAAAATTGGCAAAATTGATTTTGCTTTAATGGGTCCAAAAGAAGTCCGAAAATTGTCTGCAACAAAAGTAATTACAGCTGACACATACGATGATGATGGGTTCCCAATTCCTATGGGATTGATGGATTTACATATGGGAGTTATTGAACCTGGATTGAGATGTAAAACCAGTGGAAGAAAAATGGATGAAGATCCTGGGCACTTCGGTCACATTGACTTAGCCATGCCTGTGATTCATTCAGGATATTCTAAAACAATCAAAGATATTCTAAATGCAACACATCCAAGTTCTGGAAGATTAATGCTAACTCAGGACAGAATTGATCATTACACTAAACAAATTAGAGCTCTTATGGACTCTGACGCAGGAACCACTGTTTCTATCGGTGGAATTGCAAAGAGAGCAATTAGAGAAGCGACAAAATCAAAGAGTTGTCCTCACTGCGGTGAACCCAAAGTTAAAGTTACTTTAGATAAACCAACCACTTTTAGAGAAGAAGGACGAAAATTAACTCCGAAAGAAGTCAGATCTAGACTTGAAAAAGTACCTGATTCTGATTTGTTATGCTTAGGTTTCAATCCTGAGGTCACAAGGCCAGAATATATGGTTCTAACTGTACTTTCAGTCCCTCCTGTTCCAATGAGGCCCTCTATTACTTTGGAATCTGGGGAAAGATCTGAAGATGACTTAACTCACAAGTTAGTAGATGTACTAAGAATTAATCAGCGTTTAAGAGAAAACCGTGACGCTGGAGCTCCTCAGCTAATCGTTGAAGATTTATGGGAATTACTTCAATATCACATTACTACTTATTTTGATAACCAAACTGCAGGAATTCCTACTGCAAGGCACCGTTCCGGAAGGCCACTGAAAACTATTGTTCAAAGATTAAAAGGTAAAGAAGGACGATTCCGTTCAAACCTTTCGGGAAAACGTGTTAACTTCTCAGCTCGTACTGTGATTACACCTGATCCTTACTTAAGTATTAATCAAGTTGGAGTGCCTGAGATAGCTGCTAGAGAGTTAACTGTTCCTGTAAGAATCAATATTCACAATCTTTCATTCATGAGAGATTTAATTAAGGAAAATTTTGTTCCTACAGATCCAGAAAAATATATTCCTGGTATCAATTACATGATTAGGCCAGATGGCAGAAGAGTCAAATTGACAGAAGAAAACTGGGAGTTTAATCACGATCGTCTAGAGCCTGGCTTTATTGTAGAGAGACATCTAATGGATGGAGATATTGTATTGTTTAACAGACAGCCAAGTTTACACCGTATGTCTATGATGGCTCACGAAGTTCGAATTATGAAAGGTAAAACGTTCAGAATTAATTTGTGCGTATGTCCTCCATATAATGCAGATTTTGACGGGGATGAAATGAATTTACACGTCGTTCAGTCTGAAGAAGCTAGAGCTGAAGCTAGAATTTTAATGAGGGTACAAGAACACATTAGATCTCCAAGATTTGGAGGTGCAGTTATTGGTGCTATTCATGACCACATTACTGGAATGTTCCTACTCACTCACGGAACTGCAAGCTATGATATTGATCAAACCGTAAGAATTCTTTCTCGTGTTAGTTACAAAGGCGATTTGCCAAAACCTGAGTACCCAAAGGCCGAAGGCGGTCCAAGATGGTCTGGAAGGCAAATATTCTCTGTACTATTGCCTGATGATATGAATTTGAAGTACAATGCTTCAGTTTATTTCGCAGATAGAACTCCGGAAGAAAATCGTGAACTTGATATGATTGTTGAAATTGTAAATGGAAACATGATTAGTGGACCTGTGGATGGTAACTCTATTTCTGCATTTAAAGGTCAAATATTAGAGGAAATTTCGAGGTTGCAAGGTGCAGACGCAGCAAGAGACTTTATTGACAAAGTGACTCGTTTGGCTGTCGGGGCGTTGATGGAAACTGGATGTACTACTGGAATAGATGACGCTGACGTTCCTCAGGATGCATTAGACCAAATTACTGATGCTCAAGTTGCTGCAGTTAAAGAAGTTGATAAACTTGTAAACGCCTACAATAAAGGAAAATTACAACCAAGACCTGGTAGAAGTGTCGAAGAAACCTTAGAGGTTGAAGTTATGGGAGTTCTTGGTAGAGTTCGTGATAAATCAGGTGAAATTGCAGGATGGCATTTAGGTATGGATAACTTCGCTGTTATTATGGCTCGTTCTGGAGCTCGTGGAAGTATGTTGAACTTGTCACAGATGGCCGGATCTATTGGTCAACAAGCTGTTAGAGGTGAAAGAATTTCCCGTGGATACGAAAGAAGGACACTATCCCACTTCAATAAAGGGGACTTAGGTGCAGACGCAAAAGGATTTGTTAGATCTTCTTACAAAAGTGGATTATCTCCAACTGAATATTTCTTCCACTCCATGGGAGGAAGAGAGGGGTTGGTCGATACTGCGGTAAGAACTTCAAGGTCCGGATATATGCAGAGGCGTCTAGTTAACGCACTTGAAGATTTAAGAGTGAAATATGATTACACCGTAAGAAATACTGCCAATACAGTTGTACAATTCCAGTATGGAGAAGACTCCGTTGATCCTACTAAGAGTAAATTTGGACGTGCTATCGATGTTGATAGCTTAATTGAAGATGTTACAGGAGGTAAATAATGGCGCGATTAGATACAATCAGAGCTCTTGAAAAAAGAGGGCTTTCTACTCAATTAGCTGAAAAAACCGTTGAATTAGGATACCAGTTAGGAACTTTGAAAAAATGTTCTTTGAAGGATCTTGAAAAAGATTTTTACTACAAGGAAATTCTTCAATTGATTGATGTTGCTAAAATAAAATCCATTGATAGAGATGAAATTGTTGATAAGGCACTAAAAGAAGGAGATATTTCTGACGGACCTATTTCTGCTGATCAAGCACTTAGAAGAGTCGAAAAGAAACTAGGAGTAATTTGGTCGCTACCTGAAGGATACACCATTGACGGTGTTTTGAAACAAATTTCAAGAAAAGGTCAAGTACTTTTAGGTGTTGCATTCCCAATTAATTCTAAGCAATTTAGATATCCTTTCCACGGATATGTGTACCTTAAATCAAGAGGCATTTGTTATCAATCTGTTATTACCGAAGTTGTTTCTTTTGACAGGCCTAATATTCCTGAGGAAAAAGAACTATTGCTTTCGGCTCACACTAGTGAACCTTACGTTACCTTCCTTAGGATAGAAAGATTAATTGAAATGCCAAGGACAATCCGTTTAGAAGAATTCCGTAAAATGGATGGGACACAAGTCAAATCTGCTAGAAATTATACCCAAGTTGAAGACAGCCTAGATTTAGATCGTGAGAGACTTAGATTTGAAGAAGAGAGAATTAATGCATTGAAATTATTTACAGAAATGGGCTTGAGTCAAAAAGTTTCACTCAGTCTGTTTACTCATGGTATATTCTTAGCTTCTCAAGTTGTTATAGCTACTGATAACGAATTAAGAGCTGCAGGTGTTCCAGCTGCAAAGCTAGCTAAATTTAGAGATGCTGCGGCTGAAGCTGCGGCTGTAGAACTTCAAGAACCTGTAAGTTCCAAAACAACTGTAAAGAAAAAGAAAAAAGCTGAAAAGGAAGAGAAACCTGTAAAGAAAATAAACAAATTCCGTAAAGCTGCCGCTAAATTAGCATCTGATTTACCTGGACTTTACATTGAAGAAATATCAATAGAAGCCGAAACAAATAAACTAGGAAATAAAGAAATTGAAGGACTAGTCAAAGAATATACTGAGCTCAATGATGCTGAAACTAACATAAAAGAAATTTTAGCTAAAAAAGAAGGTTCTTTACCTCAAGGTGTTGTCAGAGAAATCGCTGAAAAAAGTTTAAAACACAAACTAAAACCTAAACAGCTTGAGAAAGTTATTGATGGAGGTATTCTTCAATATGTTCAGAATAAAGTGGATGCAACGGAAGCTGTTGGTGTAATTGCGGCTCAATCTATTGGTGAGCCTGGTACTCAGATGACCATGCGTACTTTCCACTACGCTGGTGTTGCTGAAATGAACGTCACTCTAGGACTTCCAAGGTTAATCGAAATTGTTGATGCTAGACGAATTCCAAAAACACCAATAATGGAAGTTTTCTTGGAGCCTAATGTTTCAAGCTCTCAGAAGAAAGCTCTTGAAATTGCAAATTTAATCGAAGCTCAGTCAGTTTCTCAATTAGCTAAAATCAGTACTGATATCACTAATCTAAGGGTTCTAATTGAACCTGATATGAAAATTTTGAAGACTCGTGGATTGCCTATAGAAGAATTAGCTGCGAGAATCAAGAAAAAAGGTAGACTAAAATCTAAAATGACGATTGAAAAAGGCGTTATAACCTTAGAAGAAGACGACGTTTCTTTCAAAAAATTGTATCTGCTTGAGGACAAAGTTAGCCATTTGATGGTAGACGGAATCGGAAATATTCAAAGAGCTATTGTTCGAAAAGAAGGTGATGAATATGTTATTTTCACAGAAGGGTCTGATTTACAAGCCATTCTTGAAGTTCCAGGAGTAGACCCTACTCGAACTAATACAAATTCAATACATGAAGTGGCTGAAGTACTTGGAATTGAAGCCGCAAGAATTGCAATTTCTAATGAGTTACACAAGACATTGTCCGAACAAGGTTTAGCTGTAGACCCTAGACACAATATGCTCGTTTCTGATGTTATGACAAACACTGGAGCTATACAAGCTATAGGTAGACATGGTATTTCCGGAGCTAAAGTTTCAGTATTGGCTCGTGCTGCTTTCGAAATTACTTCTACTCACTTACTACAAGCAGGACTAAGTGGAGAGTCTGACGTTCTTACCGGTGTTGCTGAAAACATCATTGTTGGACAGCCAGTTCACCTAGGTACTGGGGCTGTAAGTGCTATTTACAAGCCTAAGTCCAAAAAAGGAGGAAAAAAATAGATGGATCTAAACAAATCACTAAGAGCTGCAATTGATACCGGGAATGTATTTGTCGGTTCAAAACAAGCCTGTAAAGCAATTGAAGCAGGGTCTGCAAAATTAGTAATTTTAGCTTCTAATTGTCCAGAAGATACTGTAAATACAGCAAATAACGGAAATGTACCGGTGTATTCTTTCAATGGAAACAACTCCGTTTTGGGAGCTGCATGCGGAAAGCCTTTCCCAGTATCTGCTATTGCAATTTTGGACGGTGGGAAATCCGACGTGCTAAATCTTAAAGCAAATTAATACGGGAACGTTTAAGGCCTCTTTCTAAATGAGGTTACATGGTTTTTCCGATTAGCTTTGATAGTTTCGTAAATTTAGAATTAAATAGTAAAGATAAATTGTCAAACTCTAACTTAGAAAAGTTGACAAATAATATTGAAATAGTAAGAGATGCCGTAATAGCCACTACTGCTTTTGCAAGAGCTAAAGGTATTGGAGGGCACACAGGAGGACCATACGATATTGTTCCTGAAGTTTTGATAGTGGATGCATTGAGAGATGGGGGAGAACTAATCCACGATGAATTTTTTGATGAGGCTGGACATCGATCTGCCGTACAATATGTTCGTGGTGCTATCAGAGGTAAAATGCCTACTGAAAATTTGATGCATTACAGAGAATATGGATCCGGATTAGCTGGGCATCCTGAGCCCGAATTATTAGAATGTATTGATTTTTCCACTGGAAGGCTTGGACATGCTGCAGGACATGTTAATGGAGTTGCAATAGCAAATCCCGATAGCTGTGTTGTCATGTATGGTTCAGATGGTGCACAGATGGAGGGAAATAATGCTGAAGCTGCTCGTTTAGCTGTTGCTAATAATTTAAATGTTAAATGGATTATAGATGACAACAATGTAACAATTGCTGGAAATCCTGAAACTTACATGGAAGGATTTAGCGTTTCTAAAACATTAGAAGGGCAAGGCTTCAAGGTGATAACTTGCGACGGAGAAAACTACTCTGAATTATTTGATGCCATTTCTAAGTCGGTTCAAACTAAAGGGCCTGTTGCCGTAATTTGTAAGAGAGCAATGGGGCCCGGAATTCCAGAATTAGAAGGTGAATGTCAACTACATGATGTAATTCCATTAGATGTTGGGATCACTTATCTAGAAAATAAAGGACATCAAGAAGCTGTAAAGCAACTCAAGGAGACTGCTGAAGAATATAACTCAAAAACTACTCAAACTTTCAAAGGCTCCGGAGAAATGGGAGCTTGTAGAAAACAATTTGGAACTTCAGTAGTCAGCATCTTAAATGAAATGAGTGCCTCTGAAAGAAAGAAAGTACATGCATTTGATTCTGATTTAGAAGGTTCTGTGGGTTTGACTGCAGTAAGAGAAAATTATCCTGAGTGTTTTACAAGGGCGGGAATACATGAAAGAGGAAATTATCTTGCTGCGGCTGGTTTTGGATCGCAGGAAGGGCATCAAGGGATTTTCGCAACGTTTTCAGCATTTATGGAGATGGTAATTTCAGAAATAACTATGTCAAGACTTAATGAAGCAAACGTATTGGCTCATTTTTCACACGCTGGCGTCGATAATATGTCCGATAATACATGCCATTTTGGTCTAAATAATTTCTTCGCTGATAATTATGTAGAAGAGGGAAGTTCTACTGGATTATACTTCCCTGCAGACGTGAACCAGATGGATGCGATAATAAAACGAATATTCAACGATCATGGATTGCGATTTGTTTTTTCAAATAGATCTAAAACTCCAACAATTTTAAATTTGAACGGAGAACCTTTCTATGGTAAAGGATATGAGTTTACTCCTGGTGTTGATGAAATAATTCGAGATGGAGATGCGGGTTGGATTATATCTTACGGCGATATGCTACACCGATGTTTGCACGTAGTTGAAGAATATCGAGAAAATGGAGTAAATATTGGACTGATAAACAAACCAAGCCTAACTTCAATTGATGAGGATATAATGGAGAAGATAGGAAAATCTCCTTTTGTCTTAGTTGTTGAAAGTTTGAACTCAAGGACTGGACTAGGAATTCGCTTTGGAACTTGGTTATTGGAACGTGGCTTTGCCCCAAATTACGATTACATAGGAACTACTAGGCCTGGTAATTGTGG
>Ga0208127_1000807_pt1 | contig 16081 bp, 17 predicted proteins | sample ETNtaG_6_FD_185751 | JGI IMG/M metagenome (GOLD analysis project Ga0208127, IMG submission 185751) | Marine microbial and viral communities from oxygen minimum zone, Eastern Pacific Ocean - ETNP201306SV45 (SPAdes) (version 2) | ecosystem: Environmental > Aquatic > Marine > Oceanic ...
TCCTACTTTTTCAGGTATAAGATGGGTTAGTGAACTAATCGAGATAGCCGGCGGAGAAGATATCTTTGCAAATAAATCTCATGGAAAACTAGCAATGGAACGAGAAATCCAATGGTCTGATGTTATAGAAAAGAACCCAGATGTGATTTTAGCTTCATGGTGCGGTAAGCCAGTTGATATTGATTCAATCAAGAAGAGAGAAGGTTGGGATCAAATCACGGCAATAAAGAAGAATAGGATTCATGAAATCGATTCTAGCATCATTCTTCAACCGGGGCCTGCCTGTTTAACAGATGGTTTGAAAGTAATAGAGAGTTTAATTAGAGAGCAATAATACCAGAACGATGTCTTTTAGAGTTGGTGACAGAGTTGAATGTAATTGGCAAAATAGAGGCTTCAATTTTAGAGGAACAGTTGCATCAATCAATGGAAATACATATGATATCAACTTTGACGATGGTGATTTTGAAGGAAGCGTACCATTAGATCGCTTGCGTCCAGCTTCATCTAACGAGAAAAATCCTAGTCAATTAGGTAGTTGGCCTGGTTCGGCATCACCGAGGAATTGGCCTTCTTCGTCTTATGAATCGAACTCAGATGGCGATATTTCACAAAATAGCGAAGCATATCGCAGATGGAAAGAAGGCAGTTCAGTAAACTCGAGTGAAGAATCTAGCAAGCCTCCGTACGAATCTACGAGCGTAGAACTTTCTACCCCTGCATTTCTTCAGAATTGGAGAGCTAAGGCAACATTCGGAGTAATCATGTCAATATGGGGAATTGTGCCATACATTAGCTATCCCATTTGGATAATATTTTTTGCACCATTGAGAATATTAGAGGGATTAGTCAGACTATTAATCGGGGGACAGGCCACAGCTCCAAACATTCAATTTGATATATGGGTATTTGGTTCCGGAGGGGCTGAACAAAGAATAGAGCCTACAGTTTGGGGAGATTGGTGGGGTTTTGGTGATGGCAGTGTAGCAGGCTACCTTCCTTCGATAGAGGGATTTTTGTTACTATTCTTCTATTCTTACTTTTGGCTTAATATTTTCACACCAATATTTAGGCCCCTTAGAATAATATTTTTAGGACTTTGTTTTTTGTATGTTATGGCATTAAGTCATGCCTATCTTCCAGAAGGCTGGACGCATTATTCTTAATATTTACTGAATCCCCAATCACTCCTCTCAATATCTCCCCCGTCCAAATCAATATACGAGCTAGTATCAGGCAAAGTAAAACCAACTATTTTCACAATATCCTTAACTACATTTTCAGAGGAGATATAGTTTAGTCTTCCAGTAGTATTCCCTTCTCTATCTTTAATCTCTAAGCAGTAGTACGTAACAGGATCTTCACCGCCAAGGTACTTGATTTTCAAGATTTGTGCCTTATTATATCGGTCACATTTAATTTTTTTATTTGAATTCCCAAAGCCGAATAAGTGATTATTGATTGTGTGCAACTCTAGATAGCTACTATTCAAGTTATAAACAAATTTCACAGGCATATCTATGTTCTTTAATATTAATTGGAAAGAAATAAGTTCAAAAATTACGAATGCAATAGCACAAATTATGTTAAAATATTCAACAAATATTTCATCAGGAATAATTATTCCGTCTCCTTCATTAATATCAAAAAAACTATCAGCGTAAAGGAAAATTAGTACTCCCATTACAATAGCTTGTATTAGGATAAATGCAGTAATGAAATTAATTAACCCTTTAGGATAGTTCCAGGCAATATTTTGTTCCATATTATACAATCTAAATATGCATATAACTGTCTTTCTTCAAATCTAATTAGATTTTAAGAGACAATGGCACGTAATTTAGCTGCACTAGCTTTAAATTTTGCTAAGTTTTCTTTAGCTACTACTTTACGATCAACCATAGGTTCAGGATAATCTTTCCCAATAATACACCTTGCATTTTCTTGTATCGGAGTTGGGGCTAAGTGCGGTTCAAAAATATACTTTGAAGGGTAATCTTTCAGTTCAGGAACCCAATATCTAACAAATTCAGCATTCTTAGCTTCAACATTTAGACTAGATTTCCCATCTGGGCAGGGATTGTATAGTCTGAAATAGGGCATGGAGAAGGGAGCGACTCCAGATAGCCATAACCAATTTCCATTATTTAGCGCCCAATCGGCATCGACTAATTTCCTATCAAATACGTCTCTACCCTGCTCCCAATGCTGCCACAGTTGTCCTCTAGTTAGGAAACAAGATACGGCATGCCTTCCCAAGTGGTGCATCCATCCGGTTGCGTCTAATTGTCTCATCATTGCATCGATGTATGGGAAACCAGTTTGGCCATTTTCCCATAATTCCATTTTACTCTTATCAAAATCTCCCCATTCAATTTCCTTACACATTGAATTATTCGTATCTGAATCCCAGTTTTCTACCGCTCTCGATAAAATGTAGAACATTTCCCTGAACATAAGTTGTCCGTGCATAGATTCAGGAGGTTGTGTGTGTTCTCCATTTCGATAACATTTTTCAGTTTCCTTCCACAGCAGTCTAGGCGATAAACAGCCAAAGCTTAGGTATGGTGAAAGTCCCGTTGTTTCAGGTTCTAATGGGTTTTCTGGTTTATTTGTAGAAGTTGTACGAGGTTTTCTAAAGTTTCGAATATATTCCTCTTCGGAACTTACTTTTTTTTCTAAACGGATTAATGCTTCAGATTCGCCACCCTTGAAATAAGACTTGGAATCTTTTTTGAGTATAGATAGTTCTTTTTCAATATCAAAAATATAGTTTTCAACAACTTCAGGATAATTTTTAGCTACAGGTTTAGAGCTTTCAGGGATATCTAATGGTTCATCAATACTGTAGAATCCATCTTCATCCTTTGGATATATATTTGAAAATAACTTTTCCATATCTTTCATTGTCTTTGGAGGTTTGAAGTTCTCCTGGTTTACTATTTCTTCGATATTCGTTAATGAATTTACTTTAGAGATAAGATGCAGTTTAACTGAAGTATTTTTTGCTAAAATTTGTTTCAGACTATTTTCATTCTTGACATCATCAGGCTTGTTTGAATAATCTGTAAAGATTTCTGAGATATTCAATAAATCGCTATTCAGAAGTTTATCAAATATATCTTCGGAACTACCATTTAAAATTACCAAGTTAATCCCAAGTTTAGCTTTAAACCTTGAATCCAAATCAATTAAAGATTGATATAGAAATTTAATTCTATTATCATTATTTTTTTGCCTTAGGTCACTTTTATCTAATATATACAGAGGAAGAATGTTTTGAGAAGTAGTAGAATTTAGAGATTCAACTAGCACTCGGTTATCGTTCAAACGAAGTGCATTTCTAATCCAAATAATTCCAGTATGCATATCTGCCTCTTATGTGTGGAAATATTAAACTTAGTAAAAAACAAATTATTATAATCACTACACAAAAGGTAATTTGTGATAGACATCCGTAGTGATACAGTTACGCAACCAACTGAAGGCATGCGAAAAGCAATGCTAGAAGCTGACGTTGGAGATGATGTACTAGGTGATGATCCGACTGTTATTAAGCTACAAAACAAAGCCGCTGAATTACTTGGAAAAGAGTCTGCTCTTTATGTCCCTTCAGGAACAATGTCCAACATTGTCGCTACTAGAACACATACTTCACCAGGAGATGAAATAGTTACAGAAGCACACAGCCACATCTACAGGTACGAAGGAGGTGCTTTTGCAGCGCTTTCAGGATGCTCTGTAGCTTTAGTTGATGGCAATAACGGGTTGATGACTTCTGAGCAAGTATCAAGCTCAATTAGGAAAGCAGAAGGAAGCTTATCTCACTACCCTAACGGGAGTTTAGTTTGTGTTGAAAATACAGCACAAGGTGGCGGCGGTTCGGTTTATTCTCAAGAAGCCATTGATGATATTTGTAAAGTAGCAAAAGAAAAAGATTGCAAGTTACATATGGATGGAGCTCGGCTTTTCAATGCCTCAGTTGCAAGTAATACAGATCCCGCACGTATGGTTCGAGACTTTGATTCAATTTCAATATGTCTTTCCAAAGGCCTTGGCGCTCCAATAGGTTCAGTTTTGGTTGGATCTAAGGAAGATCTTGCACAAGCGCACAGATGGAGAAAAATGTTCGGAGGAGGTATGAGACAAGCCGGAATGATGGCAGCAGCAGGAATTTATGCTCTCGAGAACAATATTGATAGATTAAGAGAAGACCATAGAAGGGCAAGAAAATTTGCAGAAGCTTTAGTTGAAATGCCTAATTTTTCAGTCAATTTAGACACTGTTCAGTCCAACATAGTATACATTGGAGTTGGAAAGGGAAGATCTAAACAAATGATTGAAAAACTTGCAAAGCAAGATATAGATATATTAGATACAGACGATTCAACAATTAGGGCAGTATTTCATCTTCATATTGGAGACGAAGATTTAGAAAAAATTATCGAAGCTTTTGCGCAGTTAAGGTAGTAAATTGTCCAGTGCAAAAGAGAATGTTTCATTTTTCTTATCTCCAATATTATCTATTTATTTTATTTGTCTTTTTTTATTTGTTCTAGATAGTTATCTACTTGGAGATATTTTTCCAGAATATGATAGAATCGAACCCGAATATCGCCCAGTTGAGCAAGCAACACGATTAGGATATCTTTTTGTTGCAGCAATCGCTTGGAGAGACCTTCAGGTTAATGTAAAAAATAAAACTAATAATGAACTTCAAACGGGTAAAACCTTATTTTTCTTTGGCATGATTTTAGTTATTTTAGAAAATAACTGGGATTTAACGTTAAGAGAGTCTATGATTGGTAGATTTATTTTTGCTGCAACGCTTGGTTCAGTGTTACTTAGATTATCTTGGCTTGCGTTTTACTCAAATTCGGCAGTCTCTTCGATGCAACCCTTACTTTACATTTCAGTGTTGGGCATCCTTGGTTTAGGCCAAACAGTAGATGCTTTTCATGATGGTATCGTTAGTAATGAAGCAGCAAATGAACTTGGCACGAACATTATTCTTGAGGAAACAACGGAATTATTCGCAGCATGGGTTCTTTTCCATGCAGCGTGGCTTTGGCACAATAGAAATCCAAAAATGGCTGCATTTTGGGGACAATCAGAGGGTTTGAAACTTTTAGCAGGCCTTTTCTTTTTAGGAATAGGCAACGGTTTCTTAGCATTTACCAGAGAAGATTCAGGTGGACATTTTGTTTCTAATCAAATTGCGGCTTTAGGATTTTTTTTAATCATTTGTGGAATTTATCTAATAAGTAAACAAGTAAAAAAAATTGTTTAAAATTTAATTTTTAGAAAGCCATGACTTAGTAATGGCCAATCCAACTAAAGCAAAAAGGATACTAAAAAACAGAGCCACTCCAGCTAGAATGTTCCAATCACCTTCGCTTTCCCAATCGCCGTAGAATAGATGATATCCAAAGAAAAAAGGAATAATCAAAGCAATTAATCCGAAAAGACGGAATAGAAATACCATTGAAATAGATAAACAATAGATAATTGTAATAGTTGCATATCCAAGAAACGCAACCCATGGTTCAGGTTCATAATCCAAAAATTCTCTGGTATCCGCCATCTCTTTGTTGTATTCGGTTAACCCGCAATCAGAACAGATCCATGAGAATCCTACTGAACCTTGACCCTTAATTCTCTCACCCACATCTTCCCATTTTTGTATTCCTCCACAATCGGGACACTTTCTTCCACATTTTGGACAGACTAAAATTATTACATTTTTCTTAGAATCATCGTAGACACCTCCTTTTTGTTCGGATTGTCGACTACCACATATTTCACATTTCACTAGTTTTTCCTCAATTTCTGTAAATCACCTGAGAATCCTAGTGCAGCAATTATCAAGAGAATTTGAACAGATAATCTAACCAGATGACCTTGCGTCGTTAATCTAGTTCCATTAAAGGGAACATCATTAATCCACATATTGAAGTTTGCAGGATAAATCGCAAGTAAAAAAAGAACAGTCAATCGCCCAGTAAGTTCTCTAGTATCTGGATAGATAATTCCCAATCCAACAAGAATTTCCATTACTCCGGTCAAATAAACTAAGAATAGAGCAAAAGGCATGTATTTCGGCACAATATCTACAAATTTTTGAGGTTCTCTGAAATGTTCTATACCAATCAATATGAACGGTATGCCATAGATTAGTGCTAAAATATGTACAAGCAAAGGATTCACGTTACCTCCTTACTTGGTTTAATGCATCTTCAAGAGAAACTCTACTTTGATTTTTAGAATCTCTTTCACGTAAGGTAATTGTGCCGTCTTCTAAGGTTTGATGATCGATTGTCATTGAATAGAAAATACCGATCTCATCAGCTCTTGCATATCTTCTTCCTATAGATCCAGCTTCATCATAATATGCATCAACACCAACATTGATTGCAGCTTTCATTATTTCATGTGCTTTATCATCTAATCCGTCTTTAGTCATTAAAGGAGCCACTAACAAGTCATACGGAGAAGTATCTTGCGGCAGGGAAATCCATTCTCTTTCTCCATCAATATTCCAAGAGCTTTCCAGCAAACAATAAAGGATTCTATCCAATCCAAACGAAGGTTCAACTACATTTGGATAAACCATTTCACTTCGACGCTCAGTTTTTTGAGACATGTAATCTTCGTTCAATTCAATATTCTGACCGTTAATATCGAGTTTAATTCCTGGCCTTAAATCAATATCTTTTATTGCTTCGAGAATAAGCTTTGCATCTCCTTTGAATTCTTTACCTAATTTTCCAATATCTGGTTTCCAGACATCCATTTCCTTTTCAGTACCTGGTACAGCAACTCTGAATTCCTTTGAGGAAGCTTTACCGTGAGCAGATAGGTCATAGTTACCTCGATGAGCTACACCAACAATTTCAACCCAACCTAATGAAGTGTTAATTTCACCATCCCAGCAATCACTTGAATAGTGAGCCATTTCGTTGGAACCATGTTGCCTAAATCTTATTTTTTCATTAGGAACACCTATTGAAATCAGGAAGTTTTGAGCTCTTGCTAGATGTGTAGCAACCAAAGATGAATTAACAATATTTGATTCTAATGCTTTGCCTACAGTAGTTTGAGATTCTTTTTCATCGGCAGGTAAAAGAGTAATTTTTGTGTCTTTTAATTCAGAAGGAAGAACAGGTTCATCACCAGGTAAGAAAAAATGTTCAACTTCCATTTGAGTAAATTCTCTCATCCTTAGAGGCCCTTGCCTTGGAGAAATTTCATTTCTGAAAGATCGGCCAATCTGTGCACCTGCAAAGGGTAGCTTTCCTCTATTTTGTCTCAATAGCCACGGAAATGCTAAGAAAATACTTTGAGCAGTTTCAGGGCGTAAATAACCTGGAGATCCCTTTCCAGCACCCACTGAAGTAGAAAACATCAAATTAAATGCACTCATTTCAGATAGAGGAGAACTACAATTTGGGCAAGAAACATTGGCAATTGCTTTCGCTAAATCCTTTCTCGACATTTCTTCTCCGCCCTCTACAAGATGGTCGGCGCGGAATTGTTTGCCACATTCTTCACAGTCAACTAAAGCATCATCAAATTCACCTAAGTGTCCTGATGCTTGGAATAGAGCTTCAGGACCTACTAATGCACCATCTAACTCTAAGCATCCAGCATTGATTACGTAGTGTTTTCTCCAGACTTCTAGAATACGCCTACGCATCCTAACGCCCACTGGCCCATAATCTAGAAATCCAGCTAATCCGCCATATGCATCAAATGCTGGCTGAAAGATACCTCGTTTTGTTGCGACTGAGATTATCTTTTGAAAATCCACTTTAATTTCTCCATCTTGCTCCCAAAACGGTTGTTTTAGGGCTGAAAACAGACTCATAATTGTCACTAGCTTCTCTTGAAAGCAAAGCCCATCCACTTAGTTTCGGATTAAAATATCTTGAAGCTTCGTCCTTATTAAACATTTCATTAAGTCCAAAACAAGCAATTTCTAAGATTTTGTGTTTACCTATAGAAGAATAATTTTGGTCAATAAATCTTATTTCATCGAGCATGTTTACACTACAAATCATTCCATTATCAGTACCAAATCCCAAGTCCAGCCCTATTTCAATCATTTTTTCTAAAGGCGGTCTATTCCCGAAATAGTCATTACTTCTTGGACATACCACAACAGAAATATTTGATTCTTTCAATTTTTCTAAATCTTGATCAGTTGCATGACAAAGATGAACTACAAAGTCTGGGTTCAATTCCAGGAGCTTTTCGATATTTTCGTGCACATTTTCAGAATGATGAATTCCTACTAGTCCCTCTCTTGATCGAGCTTGAGAGCTCATTAAGAGCGCTAAATCTCCAACATCTGCTAGACTACTAATTCCTGCATGTTTTCCTGGAAGGTTATCATCTTCAGATGGCCTCCCTAGGAGAATACTTGTTCCGAGATAATCATGCATTTCAAAGGCTTCAATTCCCTTTTGACCACCTTCTCTGAAATCCATAATTAATCCAGTGGCTGAAAATGTTGCTTCTTTTAGTCCTTCTAGAATGGACTTTTCAATATTATTTTCTTTTAACCATTTGTGTTTCCATCCATCAGGTCCAACTAATTCAACTAAACTAAGATCATCAGGCAGTGATTTTCTTGCCCCAGTATCTCCAAGATGAGTATGACAGTTGCGAAAAAGAGGAACAAGGATCCCATCTTCTTCTTTTTCTTTACTAATAAATTCGCAAGTCTCTAAATCAATACAAGTATCAATAAATCCGTCTTTTGTAAACAGAGGCCCTTTCCAGAACATTACAGTGCATCAGCAATTGCAGGTGCAACTGAAAATCTAGTGTAAACCCCTTCCAAGGTATCAGAACTCAAGATGTCATCACAAACGCGTAATCTGTTCGCAGCGTCTTCAATGAACAAACCGTGGGTACAAGCAGCAAATACTCTTTCAGCACCTCCGTCACGCAGAATATTAGCAGCAGTTGCTATTGTTCCTCCAGTAGAAATGATGTCGTCAAGAATTACCGCTGTAGATCCTTTAACATTTACTTGTCCAGAAGTAGTTTCTACTGTGCGTCCATCAATTCTAACTTTTTTCATGACGTGAACAGGAACTTTGAGTAAATCAGCAGCTAAAGTACAGCGGTCTCGTGATCCCTCATCTGGTGCAACCACCATGTCTGGTTTGAACCCTTTCAAATATCTTACAACTTCTCTAGAGCCGTTGATGTCATTAGCTTCACATCCAAAGAATTTTAAAATTTCAGGAGTGTGAACGTTGATAGTAAAAACTCGAGTACACATTCCACCAATTACGCTAGCAATAGCTTTTGCAGAACGAGCCTCTCCTGATTGGAAAATACGTTCCTGTCTTGAATATCCCATATATGGAATAACGCAAGTAATTGTTTTTGCACCGGCTTCTTTTACTGCTTGTAAGATTAAAAGAAGTTCTACAATTTTTTTATCAGGAAAGGTATTTTGAACGACAACAACATCTTGTCCGTTTACATCCATTAAAACTCGAATGTATCTTTCACCATCGGGAAAATGCCGATTAACAACACCACAAAATTCTGCATCCATTTCTTCAGCTAAAGACGCACCTAATCTTTGGTGAGTTGAGCCACTTATAACGTACATAATTAGCCCAATGAAGCCATAACTTCAATTTCCATTTCAGCGTTTAATGGAAGGCCAGCAACTTGTACTGTGGATCTAGCAGGAGCAGTATCTTCATCAAAGAATTCAGCATAGACAGCATTCATCTCGGCAAAGTCATTCATGTCTGCAAGAAAAACAGTTGATTTTACTACGTTATCTAAAGTTAGATTTTTTTCGGCTAAAACGGCCTTTATGTTTAGGATGGCTTGCCTTGTTTGATTAGCTACACCATTCTCTAAATCTGTAGCGTCGTGTTTACGGCCAACTTGGCCACTTAGGAAAATAAAGTTTCCAGACACGACACCTTGTGAATAAGGACCGATCGGTTTCGGAGCCATCGAGCTCACCACGATCTCTTTCATGGTTGTCTATTCGAACCCAATTTATGTAGTTTGCTAAAAATTATAATCTAGTACGAATGATTTTAACAATAACGAATAATCCAATCGAAACAATTACATCATAGAGAGGTTCCGCACCAGGATATCCATAATTCCACAGAATTACTAGAAGTATCCATACACCGAATACTCGATCAATATCGCTTAAATCTAATTTTGAATAATCATCAAGCGACACGAGTAATCATCTCTGGAGTTAATCCACTGTCTGTTACAGCATAAATCATAACAGCAGCTTTTTCAGGATGATTTCGAATCTTTTTGATAATTAAACGGTTTTCAAATTCAGCAGCCATTCTGCCGACTTCTAGTTGAATAACTAGGTCGCAAATAGCTTCCAATTGACTGTGAATTTTTTGTTCATGCGCACCTTCAGAAATAGTGTACATTACAGTACCTCCATTTGCTTGTGCATATTCTTTAATCGTTCTTACAGCAGACAATACTTCAAGCGGATTATAGTACTGCAGAAAGAAATCTAATGAATCTATGATAACACGGAAAGGAGATTTTAATTTTGAAATCTCGTAAGTCATATCTGCGACAAAATTAATTTGATCAGACGTAGAACCATAAGATCCTAGATTTCTTAATTCAGAAACAGATAATCCTTCTTGCTTGAATCTAGAAGCTTGAAGTTCACGAGAGAGAACCTTTTCAAAATATTGAGTTCCTACGTTAACAATACGTAAATCAGTAGCCCATCGGTATTGCTCAAAAATATCAATAAGCTCATCGGAAGTTTCATCAGTTGAGAAATATACAACAGTTTCGGAACCGACACCTGCAGAAGCAAATTGTTTAGACAACAATTCTTTTCCAGATCCAGATGACCCTTCAATTAAGATAGAACTTCCTAATACGACACCTTCACCGTTAATTAATGCCTCATCTAATCGCTCAATTCCAGTTGAAACTATTTTCTCAGCCATTTTATTCACCTATCATTTTATCTGATAATAAATTTAATGCAGAACTTAATTCTGCGTCTGTTTGTTCTTTTACAGTCATCAACATACTGTAAATTTCTTTGATTCTCATAGAATTTCCTAAAACGTTAATAAATTCTCTCAAAACTTTTGGTTCAGAGTAGATACTTAATCCGTTGACAGAATCGAACATTACAAACCTACGTTTAGATTTTAGACGTCTTTCCAACAAAGTAATATTCAAAAGAATAGATTCTAGCATAGTTGGAGATTCAATGAATAAAGTTCTAGGATCTGAAGTATTTCCTCCAACAGTCATTGAAACTAGATCAACGAAATATAAATCAGAAAGATCAGCTCCGGCTTCTTCGAGTTCAGCTCTAATGTGTGATGAAGGCCTCGATGTAGTAACATAAATTCCTCCTAATTTTTTACCGACTAATACGGAAACAAGTTTTACAGTATCAGAATGAAAATTTTCAGCACTTAAGCTGACGCTTGTTAGTGTGTCACCGCCGTTGATACTTTTGATAATGGATTGAGCAGTATCCTTAATGCTCATGTAAACGCTTGTCCTCCATCTTGTCCCCATTTTAGTAGAGGAACAACGGCCAATCCAACAGGCGTTAATTCGATAAGGTGTCTAGCACGAGAATGCTTTGTTCCACGCATTTTAACAACTTGCAAACTCCTTAGCAAATCTCCTTGGCGTATGATATTACCCATTAGAATAACTCCATCGGCAACAGCTTCTTCGACTCCAAAGATAGAATAAGTTTGAGTTTTAGAATCAACAACAGTTTCTGAAATTAACATGGTTGTACATCCAAAAGTACTCAAGAATTGACTTAATCTAAAAATGAAGTTACGGATACTTCCTTTATCAGGTAATTGGTAACAAATAGCAGTTATAGAGTCAATAACCAGCCTTGTAACTCCCAACTCATCTACAATATCTTCGAACGCACCGAGTAGAGCTTCCATATCTTTTGAAGAATAAGTACCATCTAATCTCTCAACACCTAGTCTGTCATTGATAACAGTCAAATCGAAGATGTTCAAACGTCCGTCTTTGACAAGCGCATCATCAAAGAATCCGTATGTTTGTAAATTTGATAACATTTTCGACGAAGGCTCTGTAACAGAGATGTAACAACAGGTTTCTCCGTTTTTTGCCCCGTTAATCAAGTATTCCATTGCCAAAGTTGTTTTTCCGGAACCCACAGTTCCAGCCAACAATACAATATTTCCAATTGGAAGTCCGCCGTTCAAAATACGGTCAATTCCCTCGATATACGTCACACATTTTTCTCTAGGACGGCCACCGCGGGGGTCAAGGCTGATTGGTTTTGTTACGTCTTTTTTAGCCATTTTAATCACTCGTCTATGATAAATTGGTCAACTAGGTATTGTCGAACCCTCTTTTTCAATGTTCTCTCTGTAATACCTTCACTGCCAGCATTATCATGCATAATTTGCATTTCACGTTGAATTTCTACAGGCAATTCTGCCCAGTTAACAGGAGGTTTCTTTGGTAAAAGCCCACGAAGATCTTTTGGATTTGCTTGGGCGAAGATTTTCTCAAATCTTTTTCTAATTTCTTTTTCAAAGAAATCATCGGCTTCTCTTTCTACTTCATTGTAAGCTTTAATTAATTCTTCTTCAATAATTTGTCCTAAGTCTTCTAAAAAAACACCTTCTGGTAAATACTGGTGATACCAGCTTCCATCCTCATGAAGAGCATCCATGTGAGTTCGGTTGTAAACATCAATAAGCGGAGTTTCATATTCTTCTTTTGCCATTAACTATCCCTAAACTTTCAAACTGGGGGCTTATAAGATACTTAGCCTCGTCATTAAGCAGGGGTAATTTCATAGTCAAGGAGTATAACTTCGACTAAATATTCGACTTCTTCACCGTTATCAGTGTGGTTACATCCTACACCATCATTACTTTCAGCTTCTACGTTAATTTCCAAAAAATACAACCCTAATCCAGCACCCATTGAGTCCAGCTCATTTTTTATTTCTGATTCAGACATGTTAGTTGCATTGCCAGTAAAAAATAGAGTAGAATTAAACCATTCAACATTTAGCGAGTGCGAAGAGCTCCCCTGTCCTTGGTTTTGCCCACTCTCAGTTACGTTATATTCATCGTGAGTTATAGTTCCAGTAATTGTGTCTGGATCTGGTTGTGAAGCTCCTGGAGCAGCACATCCCGCACCACTGCTAGTTTCATCTTCACTGTAGGTAAGTGTTACTTGAACGCCTACCACATTTCGGTTATCAGTAGCCCATTCAATATTGTTGGTATTCAAATCAATCATCAGAGTTTCGCCATCACTGACATATTCGGTACTATTCCCTAAAATTTCATAAGATATTTCACCTGAAATAGAATAATTTCCTACGCCACCTGCTCCTTCGGTTGATTCTGGAGCACCCACAAAGTAAATAGTTTCAGCAGCTCCGAATGGAATTAGAATCGCTGCAGCTACCGCGCCATACTGGCTTTTCCTAGGTAAGTTAAATCTTCCAAGAGGTGCAACCTTTGGCGTTCTAATATAATTCATAGTAAAGTGTGTGGCAAATGCAGCTCCCATTCCAGGAACTGAAGGAAAAACACCATCTGCACCATCATATCCAAGTAATGTCCAGATGAAAACGCCGCTAAAGGCAGCGACCATCATTGAAACGGAATGAGTAGTGTCTGGTTTGTATCCTGCCCATCGAATAATTAGCAGAGGAACAAAAACACCACCAAGCCCATACACAGCAAAGACAACCAATTGAAAAACAGAATCTCCGCCAGGAACATACAATCCACCTACAGATATCAGAGTGGCGAATGCAGCAACAGCAATTGTGACTTGCTTTGTGGTTTTATGATCCTGATTCCATTCAGGTTTAATATCATCTGTAATCGCAGCAGTACAAGCTAAAACTTGACTGTCAGCAGTAGACATAGTTGCAGCGAATATCGATGCCAAAATCATTCCAACACCAATTGCTGGCATTGTTTCCATCGCCATCATAGGTAAGCCAAGTTCGGCGTCGAAATCACTGTCTGTAAACAATACTCTGCTAGCCAATCCAATAATTAGCATTAGAATAATGAAAGGAGTTTGCCAAACGAAAAACCAAATCATTGCTTCTTTTCGATCTTTGTCATCTCCTAGCGTCATAACTCTGGAGACAACTTGAGGTTGTCCAGCTACACTTAAGCCTCCTAAGAAGAAAGCAGCAATCCAAAGAGTCAAACCGAACATTAGCCCAGGAGGCAAGAAATTAGTCAAAGCAGGGTCTTGTTGATTTAATCCATCTTTTAGGCCTGAAAAACCTCCCACTTCTTGAACACTAATCCAACACAATATAGTGGATCCTACAATCATTACGCATGATTGAGCAGCGTCAGTCCATATTGAGGCTCTGATTCCTCCGGCATAACAATAAGCGACAACTAACACAAATCCAATTAGAATACCAACAACTTCAGGCCACCCCATCATAACGAAAAGAGCTTTTCCACCAGAAGTCAGTTGAGCAGCTGCATAGACACTCAAGAATAGAACCGAAAGAATGGCGGCAAGCTTTGCTTCAGGGGCTCCAGCTTTTTCGGCAACTAAAGAAGATAAGGATCGGACGCCTCTTTCACGTCCTTCTTTCTGAATGAATTTGTACAGCCACATCCAAGCGACTAACTGCCCTAATGTGGACATGAAGGCCAGAAAAGCAACTGGATATCCCAAAGTATACGTAAACCCGATGAAGCCAATGAACATGTAGCCAGAATTCCAAGTACTAACTGCAGATAGTGCAGCAAGAGAAGGACTCATCCCTCTTCCCGCAACTAAATAATCGTCAGTTGTGTCTTTCTTTACTCTCATTGAAGCAAGACCAACTCCTGCAAAAACGGTCATGAAAAAGATAAATGAAATTATAACCGCGATATCCATGATTTATCCTGTAATCAAAGGTAGAACGTAATAGATTGCTAGGAAGGTTCCGAGCAAAGCTTCACCGACAATACAGCCAGTTGCAATCATGTATGTGTTAAGCAATCTCATAGTTCTTTGCTTTTCGCTTAGATTTTCCTTTTCAACTGCAGCATCAAGGAAACGAGCTTCCCAATAATCTCTCAAAGCTCCTCCGACAACCATCGGAAGAGTGACTACCATTGGCAAATACATTCCAAGTCCAAAAGCAGTTCCCATTCCAGTAAGCAGCTCCATAAAAATTCCAATAATAATTCCAACTCCCAACAATCCCCAAGGAGTTTGGCCGCCGAGCATTATTTGAGCAAAAGCAGCGAAAGCATTTGCTTGAGGCGCATAAAGTACCAGATCACCTCTTGCTAATGCGAGCGATAATAATCCAGCGAAAAGAGCTGCAACAATAGTTCCAGGAACAATTCCTACTAATTCCGTTTTCATAATGTGCATTGGTCTATTTCCAACGTACAATCCAGGTTTGTAATCACCGATTACAGTTCCAGACATTGAAATTGCACCTCCGAAAACGGTAGTTCCAACCAGAGCAAGGATAGCGGTGTCACTTTCATTCAATCCAATAGCTTTGAACACTAAAACAAGCATTAAAAGAACAATAAAGCTAGTTCCAGAAACAGGTTCAATACTCGTTTCTCCCATTACTTTAACAGCTATTGCACCTAGCGCAAAGGTTGTCAAACATAGAACTAGTGAAAATATGAAGGAAGCAAGAAATCCGAATTGAGTTGCAAAAGTTACGGTAATTCCTATCAATGAAACAATTAGCAGGACAGGAATGTGACTAATTGGCCATTCATACCAGCCTTTTCCTTTCACATAATCTTTTCTGGACGCGTTATCACCTTCACCTTTGAAAATATCAATTACATCTGAGGCTGTAGTCTTGAAAACAGGCGCCATCTTTAGTAATCCAGTAATCCCTCCTCCTAAGATTGCCCCAATTGCCATTGGTCTTGCAACATAGCTGTATGACATGATAGACCCCATTGGAGAATATTGACTGATTGAATGATAATTACCATCTAGGGGATAATAGAAAGGATAATCGTATTGATAAGCTAGTGGAGTAACTACAAACCATGTAAAAAAT
>Ga0208127_1000808_pt1 | contig 16078 bp, 12 predicted proteins | sample ETNtaG_6_FD_185751 | JGI IMG/M metagenome (GOLD analysis project Ga0208127, IMG submission 185751) | Marine microbial and viral communities from oxygen minimum zone, Eastern Pacific Ocean - ETNP201306SV45 (SPAdes) (version 2) | ecosystem: Environmental > Aquatic > Marine > Oceanic ...
GATCATCGCCTTCCACTTGTTCAAACAGCGGAAAATCAACCACCCAAAGTGGTGCAAAAACCTTTGAGTCGCGAAGACCCATTTTCTCAGCTATTGCGAGACGAAGCTCACCAAGCTGGGATTGCGTTTGTGCTTTTCCGCCAGAGAGAACCAGGATGATATCCCCTGCTTTGGCTTGGCAAGCAGATGCCCATGCAGCCAAATCCTCTTGACTGTAAAATTTATCAACGGACGATTTATAACTCCCATCCGCATTGCATTTGACCCAAACCATTCCTTTGGCACCAATTTGAGGTCGCTTGACCCAATCAATCCAACTGTCGATTTCTTTCCGACTCATTTCAGCTCCGCCGTCAACGGCAAATCCACCAACCCACTCTTGCTGGTCAAAGACCTGAAAGCCCTTGCCTTGTGCAAGCGAATTGAGCCCAGCGAGGTGCATTCCAAATCGAATATCTGGCTTGTCCGATCCATAAGTTGCGATGGCGTCAGCATATGTAATCCTTGGGAAAGCAGTGGGGGTAATTCCGTGAACGTCTTGTAATAACTGTTGTAAAAGCCCTTCAAAAACGGCCAAAATATCGTCTTGCTCCACAAAAGCCATTTCGCAGTCGATTTGTGTAAACTCAGGTTGGCGATCGGCACGGAGATCCTCATCTCGAAAACATTTCACAATCTGATAGTAGCGATCCATGCCGCCAACCATCAACAATTGCTTAAAAGTTTGTGGGGACTGTGGCAGGGCATAAAACTGACCTGGATTCATACGAGACGGTACGACAAAATCACGCGCCCCTTCTGGGGTTGATTTGATGAGATAAGGGGTTTCGACTTCTGCAAAATCTTGAGACGACAAGTAGCTGCGAATCACTTGTGCCACCTTGTTACGAAACAAAAGTTTGTCTTTGATCGGGTTGCGACGGATATCCAGATATCGATATTTCATGCGGAGGTCATCGCCACCATCGGTTTCATCTTCCAAAGTGAAAGGCGGAGTTTCGGCAGGATTGAGGATGGTGAGTTCTTTGACCAAAACCTCGACATCGCCAGTGGGGATTGCGGAATTTTTGGCCTCCCTTTCAATCACACGGCCATGTACTTGTACGACAAACTCTCTCCCGAGTGTTTTGGCTTGCGCAATGAGGGTGGCATCACACCGCTCTTCATCAAGCACCAGTTGTGTTAGGCCATAGCGGTCACGAAGATCAATCCAAAGTACAAAGCCCTTGTCGCGGATTCGCTGCACCCAACCAGCGAGTTGAACGTCCTTGTTTACATCGGATTGGCGTAATGCGCCGCATGTGTGACTCCTGTGCATGGAAGTGATTTATGCAAAAATAAGGGGTTTTTGAGAGAGCAGTTGTATATTTTAAAATAAAAACACAACACACATAAAACCAGACTATTAAATGACCAATGTTAATTTAATGTTTGAGAATGTAAATTTTTGTGTCTTTGGACAATCAATCCCAAAAGACAAGAGGTATGAAAGCACAGATGATTTTAATTTTTGTAGAGTCAAACTATAAAGGTAGAACGCACGGCCTCTCCTCAATTGATGAAACTCATCCAGTTTCACGACAACGGGGTCAAAGCAGGAACATGTTTTTTTGGATCGACGAGCAATTGATTGAAGTTGAGTTTACCAACAACAAGTTGCAAGACGTCATTTATTGGAACACTTCTGAGCGCACCGCTTCTCGCTAGTTTTTATTCAACCGTATAGCAGCCCTTTTGCTGAGATAAAAAGCAACTGGGACAATGACTAGTGTCAAGAATGTTGCGAAAGTCAACCCGAATATGACGGTCCATGCAAGAGGCCCCCAAAAAATCACATTATCCCCTCCGATATATACCTGCGGATCACCCGTTGCAAATAACGAGAAGAAATTGATGTTGAGTCCAATGGCCAATGGAATTAATCCAAGCACCGTTGTGATTGCAGTCAGCAAGACGGGGCGTAAACGCGCCTTTCCTCCATTGACAATCGCATCAAAAATCTCAGATCGCTCCAAATGATAATCATATTCGAGTCCGTGCTTGTCACGTCTTCTGTCGAGCAACAGCTGAGTATAGTCCAAAAGCACTACACTATTGTTGACAACAATTCCCGCCAAGGAAATAATCCCCATCATGGTCATAATGATGACAAAAGTCATGTTGAAAACAACCAAACCGAGAAAGACCCCTGTAAAACTCATAAAGATGGAAAACAAGATGATTAAGGGCTTGCTTACGGAGTTGAACTGCAGGACAAGTAAGACCAAAATCAAAAACAGAGCGTAGAGTAAAGCACTAGACAAAAAGGCCATATTTTCCTCTTGCTCCTCGATTTCCCCTGTAAATCGATAGCGCAAATCAGCAGGAATCTGAAAGGCCTCGATTTGCGTTTTGATTTGATTGACGATTTCGGCTGCATTGTAGCCTGGTAGGATGGCCGAGTAAACGGTAACAACCCGTTCGAGATTACGGTGTTTGATTGCACTGTATCCAGAGGTGTTTTTACGACTGGTAACTGCAGCAACAGGAATCGATTTAATCTGCCCCGATGCCATATCTCGAAAGGTGATATACTGATTAAAAAGGGCAGATTGGCTGTATCGGTCTTCTTCCTGAAAGCGTACATTGATATTGTAGTCTTCCCCATCTTTTTTATATACACCTGCTTTTTCCCCAAACAAGGACTGGCGAAGCTGAAACCCAACTTGTCCTGCACTGACGCCCAATTCTCCTGCTTTTTGACGATCTATAGCGATTTGCATGCCAGGTTTATTGCGATTGACATCGACTTTGAGTTCCTCAATCCCAGGGATATTCATATCGATAATAAAGTTTCGCATTCGCTCACCAACTTCGATCAATTGCCCATAATCGTCTCCAACAATCTCGATATTTATCGGATAGCCAAGCGGTGGACCAGCTTGGTCTTTTTCAACCGAAATGGAAACCCCTGCAAAGATTCCCGCTAGAGCCTGTTGGACTTCTCTTCGCAAATCTTCACTCGACAAGCCACGACGGAATTTAAATTCCCGCATGGTTGCCGTGATTTTCCCACGATGCGGCATTTCGGCTTCTGAGCCACCTTCAGTCTGCGGATTCCCCGCTCCTGCACCGACTTGAGAAACCAAAGATTCAACCATAAAATTATATCCCTCGTCCATATACTTTGGGTCGTTGACGGCTTTGATGACAACCTCTTCAATCGACTTGGTCATTTGATCCGTTTTGGCGATATCTGTTCCTTGCGGATATTCGATGTAGACTATAATTTGAGTTGGCTGGTTGTCTGGAAAAAATTCGACTTTTGGCTGTGATATGCCCACGAGAACAAAAGATAAGATGAGCATAAAAACTGTTCCAAAAACAAAGGCATAGGCACGACGGCCACGCATGGCATAGCGCAACAAGCGTTCGTAACGAATTTCCAACCACACCAAAAAACGAGTTCGAAAACGGTTTGCCAAGTCTTTGATTCCATATTTATAAGCCCAAAACAAAATAGTGACAAAGATTAGCAAAGAGCCAAGACCGCGAATTGCACCGCCAACAAAGAGAATCAACAAGCCGAGTCCTCCGAGGAGAAGTGTCAATCGGATCAGTTTTTGACGTGACAGATTTTTTTCCTCAACATCCATAAACTGTGAAACCAGTACTGAATTGAAAAAGATTGCCACAATCAAAGAGGAACCCAAAACGACAGAAAGCGTGATGGGGAAGTAAATCATAAATTGCCCCATGATGCCTGGCCAAAAGCCCAAAGGCACAAAAGCAGCAACTGTGGTTGCCGTTGAAATGATAATGGGAAAGGCAATTTCACTTACTCCTTTTTTAGCAGCTTCCAAACGTGGCATGCCTTCTTTTTCAATGAGTCGATATACATTCTCAACGACCACAATTCCATTATCGACCAACATTCCCAATCCCATGACCAAGGCAAAGAGAACCATGGTATTCATGGTATAGCCCAGGGATTGAAGGATAAAAAAGGAGATAAACATCGACATCGGAATGGCAAAGCCAACAAATAAGGCATTGCGGAATCCAAGGAAAAAGGTAAGAACGGTGACTACCAAAAGAACACCAAATAAGATGTTGTTGATCAAGTCATTAACTTGATTAATGGTAATGGCAGAAGTGTCGTTGGAAATGGTTATGGTAATGTCTTGCGGGATGATGTTCGAGCGGGCCTGGTCTACAATTTCTCGTATGGCTTTAGCGGCTTGAATCAGGTTTTTTCCACCACGTTTTTTGACGTCCAGCATCACAACCGATTGGCCAAAGTCACGAGCATAAGTTGTGGCGTCCATGTCTTTAAATCGAATGGTAGAAATGTCTTTGAGGTAAACGGCTCCTCGTTCGTTTTTAATTACAAACTCACCCAAGTCTGAAGGGTCTTGGATTTCACCGATCACACGGATATTTCGACGTTGCCCGTTGGCGATAATACTACCTGCGGATACAGTCGAATTTTCGTTTCGAATCGCTTGTATGACATCTCCAAAGCTCACTTTTGATGCCATCATTTTATGGATATCAACAGCTACCTCGACCTCTCTTTCTTGCGTTCCGCGGATATCGACTTCTTTGATTTGATCGAGACGCTCGATGCGCTCTTCCAATAGTTCTGCATAATCGTTTAGCGCATCTAGGGTGTAATCGCCCTCAAGGGTGACATTTACGATTGGAAACTCCTCAACAAAATTGAGATCAAACACATTGGGCTCAAGTTTGGCATTGTTAAAGGTCGGCCAATCTTCACCAGAGACCACGGCATCGACTTCATCTTTGACTTTTTGTTTGGCGAGATCTACATTGATATCCTCGTCAAACTCCAATACAACCATCGAATAGTCATCTTGTGAAGTGGAGGTGATTTCGACCAAATTGCTTACTCCCTTAACTGCCTCTTCTAAGGGATCGGTAACAAAACGTTCGATGTCTTCTGCTGTATTGCCCGGGTATGGGGTGCTGATGTAGATATTGGTTTCGGTAATCTCAGGAAAGTTTTCACGGGGCATGGTCAAATAGGCCGACAGTCCCAAAAACAACAACACTGCCATAAAAACATACATGGTGTTGCTATTGCGAATCGCCCAAGAGGAAAATAGAAATTCTTTTTCGGAGGAATTGGAGGTCTTTGCCATTCTTATTCGATAATTTGTACCGGTTGATTTTCTTTCACAAGTCGAGCGCCTTCGCTAATAATTATCGCCCCATCTTCTAGTCCCTCAATGACCTCTACCATTCCGTTCTCTGCATAGCCCCTTTGGATGAACACCTTCTGGGCTTGATTATCCTTATCGATTACAAAAACAAATTCCTCCCCAGAAGCATTTTCAGAGATGACACTCCCCGGAACTAACAGTGCTTGGGGGTTGCTGTAGTCAAAAATATGGAGTGTGCTAAGGAGGTTGGGATTGACCGATATGCTTGGGTCAACATCAACGGTAACACGAAAGGTTCGATTTTCAGTACTGACATGTGTCGCACGGTGAGAAATATGTGCATCAAAAGAGGTGTTTAGCACAGGAATGTCTACTTGCACTGGCGTGCCTTTTGATACGGTTGGCAAATAGCGTTCGGGCACATCCGCCTCAACATACATTTTTTGTGTACTTACCAGTCGAAGAAGCGGTATAACTCCTGGGCTAACCACCTGACCAACTTCCACCATGATATCATCAATTTGTCCAGCAAATGGGGCACGAACCACTGCTTTTTCCAGCTGTTTGTTGAGTTGCGCCAATTGACTGTTTTGACTTTCATAGTTTGTTTTGGCCTGTAGATATTCGATTTCAGATCCGATTTCATCGTTCCACAAACGTTCTTGACGCTCAAAAACGGTTTTTGCCAAAGCAGTTTGTGCCTTTTGCAAGCGTATGGTTTGCTTCAATCCGCCATCATCGATGCGCAGCAATACTTGTCCTTTGTTTACACGCTGCCCTTCTCGAACAGAAATTGAAGAAACAGCTCCCATGATTTCGGGTTGTAATAGCATATTTTGATCTGTTTTCACAATCGATTGAAGTGAAATGCGGTGTTTGAATTCGCTAGGGCTTACAGTGAGCACAGAAACCAGTGCCCGCTTTTTGGTGGTATCCAAGCGGTTGAGTGCACCAGTAACCAAGCCGAGCTCATTTCGCAGTTCTTCGATCTGACCCACGAGTCCAGATCGCTTTTGTTCGAGACCTTCAACATTTTCATTTCTGATCAGATCTTGGGTTGTTGGTTCTTCTTCACGACTACATGAGATCAGAGCAAAACATGTGAAAATAAGAATTAGGTGTTTCATTTTTTTGAGATTTCAGTTGATGGATGATATAATATGTCGAGTTCAGTTTTTGAGTTGATAATGTCTCGCATGGCATTGAGATGTTGATTTTGAAGGTCATAAAGCTGTAGTTGTGCTTGTCGAAGTTCGAAACTACCAGTTACTCCTTCAGTGTATTTAATTTCGTTTTTTCGCTCAATCCGATAGGCGATTTCCAAACTCTCTTGACTTCTTAGAAACTCTTCCAGCGCCAAGGTAAATTGATTGTGCGTACTAGCTTTTTGCAAAAGAAGCTCTTCTTCAACTTGTTCCAGTTGGGTTTTGGCTTTGGCGACATTTAGCTTGGCCTGGTCGGTTCGCGATTGACCTGCGCCAGAAGTGAAAATGGGCAGACGGAGACTCAAGCCAATGGCAGAGCGACCATACCACTGCTGTGACTTTTCTGTAAAGGTAAAATCGTCGTTGTAGGCATCATAACCACTAGTGACAAATGCTGAAATGCTTGGCAGTGCTCGGAAACGCTCGAGTTTGAGCAATAGTTCAGAAGAGCGCAAATTGTTTTGTGCAATTTGGTAGTCAATATTTTTCTCAATATCCCAGTCTGTCAATTCGTTACTCGTTTCACTTTGCACACAAAGCCCAATCAGGGTATCGGTCAATACGACTTTGTCCGTCAAGTCTCTCCCCAAGGCCATGTTGAGCATTTGTTGAGTGATTGGGACCAACCTGTTGATGTAGTCCAGTGCACTTTGGATAGAAGAACTTGTAATTTTCAACTGTTCTACCTGCTCGACTTCAACCAAGCCCTGTAGATATACTTTACGAATATCGGATAGGGTTCCCTCAAGATTTTCTAGGTTCTTTTCCAAAATTTGTTTGCGCTCTTCAGCAAGTAGAACATTGACATAGGCATCGGTGATCAGGCGTTTAACTTCCAATTCACTTTTGACTTTATTTTGCCTAGAGATTTTTAAAAATACAGTCGATGCTTGAAGACCAACTAGGTAGGAACCATCAAAAATCAATTGATCCAAGCGTGCGGAAGCATCAACACTTTGTTCGGTACCAAATTGAACAGGGAAATATTCCCCAGTGGATCCACCAAAATAAGCCCCGGGAACGATAGAAGTTCGTTGCTCGAGGTCTTTATTGTATGCAGCAGACGCACTGATTTGAGGCAATCCAGTTGCAATCGTTTCCCACTGGCGTTCCCGTGCAATTTGAATATCATAATTGGCATTGACCATGGCTCGATTGTTTTGCAAACCTTCCGCGATAGCATCGGTCAAACTGAGGGCTTGCTGGCCCCACCCTAAAGAAGTGAGCAGGAGCGAAATAACAAGAATGAATAAGCGATTCATGATTTAGTTTTAATATATGAGGACAATAGTTTCATGCCATTGTCTGTTACGATGGCACGTAAGTGATAATCTAAATAGTTTTCCATAAGCTGTTCGGGGCTGTATTTTTCGATCGGGAACATATCTACGTTTTTGATGCCCACCATTCCGTTGAAATACATTCGAGAAATAAAGTCGATATCGATTGAAGGCCGAAAAAGTTTCATTTCAACACCCTTGGTTAAACTTTTTTTAACCGACTTTGTCATAAAATCGAATTGTTTTTTTTGAAGTTCTTTGTGAATATTTGGGTAGTATTTTCTCAGTTGATGTTGGGGAGATGTTTTTTCCCCTTTCAGTTGGTGCATAATAAACATCTTAACTTCATAGAGTTCTGAAATCGGATTGCTGGCTTTTTCACGAATTTGCGTAAGGTTGGTCGTGATATAGCTGTACATTGAGAACACCACAGACTGAACCAATGCTTCTTTATTTGCGAAAAACGTATAAATCGTTTTTTTGGAAATTTTCATTTCCTCTGCAATGTCGTCCATGGTCACACTCTTAAAACCAAGCGTGAGAAACAACTCCGTAGAAGTAACAACGATAGATTTTTCCAAGTCAATCGATTTCATAGCGGTGCAAATATAATAGAGGAAACGTAAAAAACAAAAAAAGTTTCCTGAGTTTACAATTTTTACTTTAGTCTAATTCTGAGGTGTTGTACCTTTGTTTAAATTTGATGTACATGCGTTCGGTACAAGCATATCAGGAATTATTTTCTGCCCACCTGTCTTCTTTAAGTTTTGAAAAGAAACCTAAAGGGCTTTATGAGCCCATTTCATATATCATGCAACTCGGTGGGAAAAGAATGCGCCCTGTTCTTGCACTGATGGCTTGTGAAGCGATGGGGAAGGAACCCATTTCTGCGCTTGGTGTAGCTTCTGCTGTGGAGTTATTTCACAATTTTACCTTGCTTCATGACGATATCATGGATGAGGCCACGTTGCGCCGCGGACAGCAAACAGTTCATCAAAAATGGGATGTTAATACTGGCATTCTTTCAGGAGATGCTCTTTTGGTGACGGCCTACCAACAACTGAATTCGTATAACGATGCCTTGTTTTCGGCACTGACCAAACTTTTGAGTGAGACAGCGATATTGGTTTGCGAAGGCCAACAATACGATGTTGATTTTGAAACTAGAGACAATGTCAGTATTGATGAGTACATTCTTATGATTCGACTAAAAACAGCTGTATTGCTCGGTTGTGCCCTTCATATGGGAGCCTTGGTGGGACAGGCATCAGTAGGTATAGCAGATAGTTTGTACAAATTTGGGGTTAATCTTGGGATTGCTTTTCAACTGCAGGACGACTTGCTGGATGCGTTTGGAGATTCAAAAACATTTGGCAAAAAAGTAGGGGGAGATATTGTTGAAAATAAAAAAACGATTCTATATCATCTGACGCGCGCTCATGCCACTGCCAAGGACCTCGCAGACTTTGAACAACTGATGTCTTCGAAACCGAAAGACGAAAGCCAAAAAATAAAAGCAGTCAAAGCCATTTATGAATCAACAGATGTCCGTCGCCGCACAACAGAGCAGGTGATGGCCTATACCAAAAATGCATTGGACGCCTTGAACCAATCCTCACTCGCAAACAATAAGATCGCTTATTTTACAGCTTTTGCAGAAGAATTAATGGTGCGCACCAAATAGGCGTCTAAAAAATTGTTTGACAAATAGAAGTGTAGGGAACGAGCGCATAATCATGAGCTCTTGCAAGAAATGACTTTGCTCGTCCAGGAATCGAAAAATTCGTTTCGAACGATTGTTATGAAACATGCCAGAAAACAAGCTTGATCCCTTGTGATTATACTTGGCCAAAATGTCTAAAAAGAGGAGGTCATACCACCAAAACCGATTTTTTTTTGCAAAACGACTCAGGGGTTTTTTGGCAGCGATGTGATTCACCAAAGCATTTGTTTTTCGATTGATATTTTTAAAAGTAAATCCCGTACTCGCTTTGGTCCAACCTCCTGCTGTACCAATAAAATGAACATTTTTAGAGTTGTTTTCCCAAAAGGGGTAAGAACACATCGGAATACTCCCTTGCTCAACTTCGATAAGTTCATAATCCGTAATGTTTTTGTCATGGAGATAGTTTCGAATTGCATCTTGGTACTCTGATTTATCGAGCAACTCTTTTGAAAACAGGGTGTATTCAATCAAAGCCTCGGTTTGCGTATACGGAAGGACATACATAAAGCGAGTTTCCTGATGCTGGGGAACAGTAAAGTCCATAAAAACGGCAGTCTGTACATCAAACTTTGGAACAGGGGTTTTGATATACCATCCTAAAAAGTGTTGTTGTAAAACAGGATATCGGTTTTGTTTGCGCAAGACGCTCCAGTCAAAAATACTATTAAAAAGAGTCGAGCAACGATAGGTTCGTTTGTCTGTACTTACGGTCACATGTGTGACTTCATCCACAAACCCCGTACATTGTGCATACTCGATTTGAATCGATTTGTTTTTTGCCAAGGATTGATGAAGGCGCTCATAATACGGTTTACTACGAAGCATTTTGTAAGAAGCACTTCCTAAGTCTATGGTCTTGTCAACATCTATGCTTTTGAATTGCACTTTTTTCCACTGGCTATGGAGTAAATCATCCCATTCTCCTTCGCCGGTTTCCCAATAGCACCACGTTCGGTCGTTCCCTTTCTGTTTGTTGCTTTCGAGGATGAGAATGGAGGCATTTTCAAAAGCAATATGATTACTCAAACGATAGGCCAACTGAAGTCCTGAAGCACCACCACCCAATATGATAAAATCTAGTTGTTGCAATCTCTGTTCTCTGATGTACAAACATACAAAATATAAAAACCCATAGTATTTAGGCTTATCTAAATTAATTTTTTAGACTAATCTAAATTTGATATATTTGCCGAGAAATGCAAAGTTTATCAACAGAAGACTATCTCAAGGCAATCTACCACGCCTCTCAATCTGACAGAGGGACTGTGGCTACTACAAGTATTGCCAATAAAATCGGAGCTAAGCCCTCCTCTGTAACGGACATGTTTAAAAAGCTCTCCGAACAAAAGTTGGTAAAGTATGAAAAGTATCAAGGTGTTTCTCTAACCAATGAAGGAGTTAAAACAGCACTGCGAATTGTGCGTAAACACCGTTTGTGGGAATCTTTTTTGGTTTCACATCTAAATTTTAATTGGGATGAGGTGCATCAAGTTGCCGAACAGCTAGAGCACATTCAGTCAGAGAAACTAACCAATGAGCTCGAACGGTTTTTGGACTACCCCACTCACGATCCGCATGGAGATCCCATACCCAATAGAGCGCTGTTTATGAAATCCTACAACAAAATTTTACTCACCGAACTACCGCTCAATAAGGAGGGGGTTTGCATAGGGGTGAAGGACAACTCGCCTGATTTTTTGCGCTATCTCGACAGAAGGCAAATTGGAATCGGAACCCCAATTCTGGTATTGCATCGCGAAAATTTTGACCAATCCCTACACATACAAGCTGGGAACTCAACACTGATGATTACCCAAAAAACAGCTGAAAATATTTATATAAAACCATAAACTCATGTTACAAGAAATTTTTTCATTTTTTGAGCAAACACCCCCAGTTTTAGGGGCATTATACGCTACATTATTTACCTGGGGCATGACTGCACTCGGCGCTTCCTTTGTGTTCTTTTTTAAGACGATGAATCGTGCTTTTTTGGATGGAATGCTGGGCTTTACTGGTGGGGTTATGGTTGCTGCGAGCTTTTGGAGTTTGCTTGCGCCAGGAATTGAAATGAGTCCCGGAGAGGGTTTTGTCAAAGTGGTTCCAGCTGCTGTTGGGTTTGGCCTTGGCGCCTTATTTATTTTTGGACTCGATAAGGTTCTCCCGCATCTTCACATCAATTTTCAAAAGCCCGAAGGTGTGAAAACGCCATGGCATCGATCTACATTGCTGGTCCTTGCGATAACACTCCACAATATTCCCGAAGGATTGGCTGTAGGCGTACTGTTTGGCGGGGTGGCTGCTGGTCTTCCAGAGGCGTCGATCGCAGGTGCTGTTGTCCTTGCCATGGGAATCGGGATTCAGAACTTTCCAGAAGGGGTTGCTGTTTCCATGCCCATGCGCCGACAGGGGCTGAGTCGTTGGAAAAGCTTTATGTATGGGCAGTCTTCTGCCATCGTGGAGCCAATTGCTGCCGTAATCGGGGCGTTGGCGGTTACTTTTTTTACACCAATTCTACCTTATGCATTGGCTTTTGCTGCAGGCGCCATGATCTTTGTGGTTGTGGAAGAAGTGATTCCAGAAACGCAACAAGATAAATACACAGATATCGCAACTCTTGGGTTTATCGGTGGGTTTATTGTGATGATGATCTTAGATGTGGCCCTGGGTTAGTGACATCCACAATCTTGAACACCACATGATGTTGTTTTCTTTTTTGGAAAGACAAATCGCAGGATTAAAAATCGAATCGACAATGCAACGGCGATGAAAGTAAGGAGGGTGTTCATTTGGCAAAGGTATTAAAGAACTTGAAAGGTAGCAAAGGCAGCCAAATAGGCAACTAGTGTCATTACAACGAGCTGGATTGCGGGCCATTTCCAACTGTTTGTTTCTTTCCGCACAATTGCCAGTGTACTCATACATTGCATGGCAAAAGCATAAAAAATCATTAAGGACATTCCAGAGGCAAGGGTAAACACCGGTTTTCCATCTGGATGAACCTCGTCAGCCATGCGATTTTTGATGGTATCCTCCTCATCAGTTCCCACATTGTATATGGTTGCAAGTGTACCAACAAATACTTCACGAGCCGCAAAAGAACTCACAATGGCAATTCCGATTTTCCAATCGTAACCCAGAGGGGCAATCGCAGGTTCGATAAATTTTCCAACATGCCCAAGGTAGGACTGTTCGAGCTTATAGGCGCTTATTTTTTGTTCCAACTCTATTTGGGTCAACCCTTGTTCTTGGCCGACAATATTGTCAGCATCACCAAAACTACTGCTTGGCCCGTTTGAAGCCAGCACCCATAACAAGATGGATATTGCCAGTATAATTTTACCAGCCTCTAAGACAAAAGATTTGGTTTTGTTGTAGACCGTAATCCCAATATTTCGAAGAATGGGAATCCGGTAGTTTGGCATTTCAACCACAAAGGCGGTTTTATGAGGAAGTTTTAAAACCAATTGCAAGACATAAGCACCTGCTAAGGCCATTCCAAAGCCCATTAAATACAATCCCATCAGGACAAGACCTTGTAAATTGGCTCCTAAAACCCTTGTGTCTGGAATGACAAGGGCAATTAAAATCAGATAGACAGGCAGTCTTGCTGAACAGGTTGTAAACGGAGTAACCAAAATGGTAATCAAGCGTTCTTTCCAATTTTCGATATTTCGGGTAGCCATAATCGCAGGAATCGCACAGGCAGTGCCAGAAATCAAAGGCACAACACTCTTTCCGCTGAGTCCAAATTTCCGCAGGACACGATCCATTAGGAAAACCACGCGACTCATGTATCCAGTCTCTTCTAATATGGATATAAACACAAATAAAATCGCGATTTGTGGAATAAAAATTACCACGCCACCCAAACCAGGAATGATTCCCTCTGCAATGAGTTTGGGAACAAACCAAGAAGGCAGGTTGGACTTTGCCCATTCGCTCATCGATACAAAAGCACTATCGATGACATCCATCGGGTAGCCACTCCAATCATAAATCGCCTGAAAGATGGTCAACAAAATCACAAAGAAAATGACATAACCCCAAAATCGATGGGTAAGAATTCGGTCTAAGCGACTTTGAAAATCAGTTGCTTGTTCACGATTGATTTGTAAACTTTTTTTGAGAACTTCATTGATAAACTGATATCGTTTGATGGTTTCTCGCTGTTGTAAACGCTTTAAAAATGAAGTTGAACGGGTGTGATCTCCATCAGTCGATTGGATGGTATTCCGATCAATATTGGCAAAATTGACATCTTGGGTAATAACCAGCCAGAGTTTGTAGATCGACTGATTGGGAAAGGTCTTTTGTAGCGAAGCAAAATAGTCAGGGTCGATGTCGCGAAAATCGAGACAGGAAGAATTTTCCAACTGGATGTAGTTCGCAATCTGTGTTTTTAACGTATCGATGCCTTTCTTTTTGAGGGTGCTGGTCAATACAATTTTGGTATTGAGTTGCTGTTCCATCATCTCAACATCTAGTGAAATTCCCTTTCTTCGCATACGATCCGACATGTTTACAACCAGTATGGAAGCAATCCCCAAGTCTTTGATTTGGGTAAACAGCAATAGATTTCTTTTGATGTTTTCGATATCAGCAACAATGACCGCTACATCGGGGAAGTCTTTATGCTTTCGGTTCATCAATAGTTCAATGACGACATTTTCGTCCAGAGAAGATGCGTTTAAGCTATAGGTGCCTGGGAGATCAAAGATCGTAGCACTCAATTCTTTGGTTAAACGAGAAAAGCCTTCTTTTTTCTCTACCGTAATTCCTGGGTAGTTGCCCGTTTTTTGTCGTAGGCCCGTAAGCAAGTTGAACACAGATGACTTTCCTGTATTTGGATTGCCAATCAGCGCAACTTTGATGCGCTCACTCATTCTACAGTTCTTTTTACCTGAATATGTTCTGCAGTTTCTTTGCGAATGGCAACTTGTGCACCATTGACATTCAAGAATAAAGGGTCTTTGAAAGGAGCGAGTTGAAGAAGTTCAATTTGATTGCCAGGAAGACAGCCCATCTCGATGAGTTTAAGAGGAACCAGATCGGTATTAAGGTCTTCAACAACGGCTTTTTCCCCCTTATTGAGCTGGGCTAAAGTCATAGCAGCACTTATTTAGATTAAATTTAAGTAAGCAAAACTACGCATATTATCGGGACGAGCAAATTTATTTTTCTTGAAGAAGGATGTCGATGTCTGCTCGGATTTGATCCATGGCCTCGCGTTGGGTGCCGTCATAGTATCCACGAATTCGTCTTTGCCTGTCGATCAGCACAAAATTTTCGGTGTGAATCATATCGTGTTCGTCGCCGTTTCCATCTTCTTGTACAACCAAATAGGATCGTCTTGCCAGGTTGTAAATCTCTTTTTTATCACCAGTGAGCAAGTTCCATTGGCTGTCGTTTACTCCTTTTTGTTGTGCATAGGTCTTGAGGACTTCGGGGGTGTCGATGTCAGGGGTTACGCTAAATGAAAGGAGTTTGATTTCTGGAAGATCGTTTAGCAAAGATTGTAGATACACCATGTTTTCGGTCATGATCGGGCAGATGCTCGGACAGGTGGTAAAGAAAAAGTCAGCGACATAAATATGGTAATCATAATCTTCGTGAGTGATGTTTTCTTTGTTTTGGTTGGTCAGCGAAAAGTCATCGATACGGTGATATTTTTTGACATACTGAATCGATTCATCTACCAAAACGGGATCGACCATTGCGGGTTGGTATATGGGAAGCACAGGGATTGGTTGAAGTGCCCGAAAAAACAGCAAAACGATGGATGCTGACAAAATACCCAACACCCAAAAAAAACGTTTATATCTGCGAAAAAAGGCCCACATAGCAATCGTTGACAAAGGTACATAAACCCCACCAATTTGCCCACAATATCACGGGCAATCCCATGTTGTAAAATGAAGTAAAAAGGTTACATTTGAACCGCAAAAAATAAATATGGATCCAGTTCTTATCAAAGTCATACAATTCTTTTTGTCTCTTTCTTTGCTTATTGTCCTTCATGAGTTGGGGCATTTTATACCAGCCCGCTTATTTGGGACGCGCGTTGAAAAGTTTTTCTTGTTTTTCGACATCAAGTTTGCCTTGTTTAAAAAGAAAGTGGGCGACACCGTTTATGGGATTGGCTGGCTGCCTTTAGGGGGCTATGTCAAAATCTCAGGGATGATCGACGAAAGTATGGACAAAGAGCAAATGCAACAACCTCCACAACCGTGGGAGTTTCGTTCCAAGCCAGCATGGCAACGACTGATTATCATGCTCGGAGGAGTGACGGTTAATCTGATTCTAGGTGTTTTAATTTATATCATGATCATGTTTGTCTGGGGGAAAACCATCGTGACAGAAAGCAATGTACCAAACGGATTGGAAGTGAGCCCATTGGTGGAGGAGCTCGGTTTTCGAGATGGAGATGTTATCTTATCCTTTGATGGAGTTCCTCTTGAAAACCTCAATGATGCCTCTCGAATTTTATTGGTTCGTTCACCAGAAACGGCGCGCGTTCGTCATGCCGATGGCACAACAGAAACCATAGCGATACCGGATGATTTTGGCCAACAGCTTTTTCCGTCTGGCGAACGTCCTTTTTCTGCTTTGGTTCTGGCAAAAATTATGAACGTTGAATCGGGGTCACCAGCCGAACTAGCTGGATTGTTTTCGGGGGATATTATTCGAGGAATCAATGAG
>Ga0208127_1000809_pt1 | contig 16059 bp, 17 predicted proteins | sample ETNtaG_6_FD_185751 | JGI IMG/M metagenome (GOLD analysis project Ga0208127, IMG submission 185751) | Marine microbial and viral communities from oxygen minimum zone, Eastern Pacific Ocean - ETNP201306SV45 (SPAdes) (version 2) | ecosystem: Environmental > Aquatic > Marine > Oceanic ...
GCTTTTGAAATTACATGCGATGCAGTGAGTATAAGTCCGTCTGACGAAACTATAATTCCAGTACCTTCTGGCGCTGTCCCAGGGGGTGCGCCAAATCCTGGTTTATCATAGCCGGGCCAAGTTGGTAATACAGATACTACAGTAGGTGAAGCTATTTCCCATGCGCTTACTGGGTCTGCAAAGATTGGTTTTGATATCAGCAGGACTATGATTTTTACTAAAGAAAATATATAAAAAAAGTTCTTCACGAAAGTTTAGCCTTGCTAATAAAATGCTTATTCTCTGGTTTTAAGATATAGCTCTAACCAAATTTTCCTAAAATCTTTAACATTTAAAATCTACGATCTTAAATAAGGACCTAATTTGATAAAAATATCAATTTAAAATTTCTATTTTGGACATGCTGTGAATTACTGATTTTAAAGTTTGCCCGTACCTTGGGCGATTTATTTCATTAAATGAGTTCGAAACACTCTTAATTTCTCTAAACGCGCGGGTTTCTATCTTAGAGAAGCTAAAAATTAGGGGGATATTCTCCAATTTGCTTATCTGACTGGCATCTTGCAAGTCATTTAAATAGATTGCAGCCGAAGGTTCTATAGACAGGTCGCAATTTGTAGAACAGTGATATTTAAAAAACATAAACACATTATCCCGATAGCTTTTGTGGTCTACCCCAATTATTGAGAAGCACTTTTCACAGTATATGCGGGTAGACCGACCGGTTGATCGTAATTTAAATGCGTGCATGAATTCTTTGCCTTTGACGCTAAGAATATCTGATTTAACATAAATTAATTCTGGTAAAGAGCTCGGCTTTGTACCTCCTTGGTGTGAGCACCACTCTAATGCGTGTCGGCAATCAGTGCATCCACATAACAAACTCAGGCAAGGTTGCTCATCGTTAATTTCAAAACCACATGCTCCACAGTGGCAGGTGATATTGGCACTCATAAATGTGTAACTTTCTAAAATACTATGCGGGGTTACTCATATAAAAAGTGGCTGACTAAATAAATCAGCCACTTTTATATTTAAACTGCAGTAGATACACCGTAAAGTATATCTCCCATGTTGAAGAGTAAAATTGTGTTAAGTATCAAAAAGCCTATTGGAGCGATATATCCTTCAGATGTCGCTTTAACACCTTCGACTTCAGCCCACTCACTGTTTACAGTAGTATAACCAAATATTGCGGCAAGAAGGGCCTGTATCCATCCATACACGACGAATGCCCAAGCTCCTTGAGGCCCAACAAATAAAAGTACAATAGCAACAGCAGTGGAGGCTCCGACACATGTCCCAACCAGTCGTGTCATGAATACAGCACCATCGCCAAAACCATATTGGTCTATAAACCCTTTTGTTTGTAAAAGGCAGCGGTATGCATAGTAACCGCCTGCAACAATTAGTAATAACCAAATAACGAGGTTTAATACCCCACCAAAACTTTCCACCATTTTATTCTCCCTCAAAAACTAGGTAATCAAAAATATTTTGATATTTTTAGTATTACTCAACTAAACATTACATCAAGTACAGGTTTTGTATTAATTTAAATGAATAGTTTTATCTAGCGTCAAGAAAGTAAATATAATTTCATTATTTCAAATAGGTGTCGAAAAATATAAAACCAACCACCATTTACTCTTGAATTATGAAAAGTTTTTTCACTTTCTCGTGTACTGTCCATTCGCCTTTCCAGCCTTTTGGAAGTACAAGTAGATCTCCCCTAGCCAATACACGTTTACCATTTCCATCATAGTTAATTATCGACGCTTTTCCGGAAAGGATATGACAAAATTCAGCGGCACCCGTCCGGTCCGCAGTGAAAGTTCCTTCCGAACACTCCCATATACCAATTTTTGTCGTGCCGTCATCAGATTCCCAAAGAATGTCTGACGCCTCTAATTGTCCCGGTGTTTTTGTTGTTGGTTTAGGATTGAAATCTGTTAATTCTATGTTTGCAAACTGCGCAAAAGTTTTTAGTTCTATCATTCGTTTGCTCAATACCTATGATTATCTTTATAATTTCAACATATATTTATTTTTCAAAAGAATACGTATTTTTTAAATCGAAAATTGATTTTAGACAATCAGTGATATAACTCGCCCGATGATTTTTAAGGATAAAATTGACATTCGTGTTAACCGGTGAACTGGTATGAAATACATAATAACTAAACATCGATAGAACTAAGCCGTTGTTATTTCTATGGGTGTTATGTTTGATATCAAAACTTTAGACAATGCGCGAGTTTTAGATATTCGTGCTGATCTTTCTGTTACTAAAGATAAAGATAAAGAGCAGAGGAAGCGGCGTCAAAAAGGAATGTTGAGAAACGGTTTAAAGCAAGCGACAAAAAAAATTAAAAAATATCCATACAAGAATATAAATATATTAGATCTGACGGTTTAAATGATCCAGGATATGGTTCTCGAATTTAGCTATTAAATGATGAACTTGCATTTAATATGCCTATGCCACAATCATACAAGAAACATTCAGGTCAATTTTTAAGCATAAACGTTAGTTACTTGGTCAAGAGATAACCCTTGTTTGACTTTAGAGGTTTTCTGTTTCGATTATATTGCACTCATGAACGTTGAGCCATTTTTTATGGCTTTTCATCTAAGTTAAAATACTAGGCTCTGAGTTTATCAGCGATTCTTAGAGCGCAACAGAATATTATTCTTAATTTTGGAGTTTGAGACATTGGCCGAGATTGATCATTTTTACATCAAGGAAAGAATTCTTAAATTTTGTGAGTATCAGATGTTTGATGCAGACATAAGTGATTTGATAAAGTACGCTAAGGGCAAGGGTTTTCTCAACCGTGACGAGAGTGTTACCACCGAGGGAATAAAATTGGCGCATTCTATGAACAAAAGCGATACCTGGATACCCGTGGAATGGCAAATAATTTGATAAACGTTAAGCTATTAGATCTTTTAGCGTACTGATTATTTAAATAAATTAAAGAGTTCCTACTAAGTACACTAATAATAAAAGTGAGTAAAACAAGGTTCCAAATAGTAGTTTTGGATCGGCATCTATCACTTCAATTAGTTTTAAGAGCCTTGTGAAAAGGTTTAAAATGGTAGGATCTGTTGTCTTATAAATCTTCATACTTTTATTACGAACAAAGATAAAATTTGGATTAAATTTCGGTTTCAACAAATCCTAGAACTATTTGGAAAATTGAAATACTTTAGTCATGGAGATAATACAGTCATTGGCTGACAATAAACTTTATCATCTTCCTCATCATTAAAATCGATTACCATGCCGCCTACGGGGTGCCATCCGTTTTCTATGTATCTTGAAACGTGTTCACATAGGTTTGCACGACTATATCCTGTTGCGATGACATACTTATTATCCATTATTTATCTTTCCTATTGTTTGAACAGCCAGATGAATTTTTTTAAACAACTAAATTAAGATTATCAGATTTAAGAAATACTAGCTTTTAATATTTTTATAATCTTATAGCAGATTTTGCATTCAGAAATTTTGGATTAGCTTTTTTTATCAATTCAGAAGTTGGCTTTATAAAAGGATCTGGAAAGCTGTGTAACTTGGTTGTCGTTGTAGGAAGAGAAGAATGATTATTCACACGATCTACCAAGTTACACGTATTGAGGATAATTATCTATTATTTCCTTTTATAGTATAGAAAGTGTATCTGCTTATTATTTATCAATTTTTAATTTATATAATTAGCAATATTCAAAAAAATATGTTAAACTGTGAATGCATTATTAAAATGCACAAGCGGATAGAGATATCCTCCCAAATCTTTTTATTCGCTAAAGATATAAATAATGAGCAGTCAGATTTTCTGTCTTGATTGTAAGTTTGGGACAGGGCCAGCTATACTCTCCCATATGGCTGGTCCCTTTTATTGGGGCTACATTTTCTCGGAAACTAAACTCATACGTTCATTTTACTATATAAAATCAATTAGTTGTTGACTCTTGTGCTATCTTTAGCACTATTGGGTTAATCTTTCTGGGGAGAGATTGAAAAAGCGGATCCAGTAGGTTTGGGAGGAGCTACTGTCGATCCGCTTTTTACTTCAAAGTGATAAATCATAATGTCTATGTTACTTTTTCGTAAACCTGATCGCACCTGACGCAAAAAGCACTCCTAAAGTTACAAGACAGATTCCAAGTAATTTTATGGGCGTAATTATTTCATTCAGCAAAAATATGCCGCCCAACATGGATAAAATTGGTGTAAGTGCCCCGAAAGCAGCCGTTTGGGCTGCCCCTAAAATTTTTACTGCGTAGGTAAATAATAGCATCGCTAGAATTCCTACAATGAAGCTATGCAAAACTATCATAAGGAAAATATTTGAAAGGTTGGCGTGTTGAAAGCTTACGTCTCCAAAAATGAGAAGAATTGGGACAAAGACAATACTTCCCCAAAACAATCCAATTACAAGTCCGTGTAGCGGAGAGATCCCACTTTGACGAAATAAAACTGAATAAATTGCCCAAAGAGCAGCTCCGAGCAAGAAAAGTATATTTCCAACCCAGGTTAGATTGGCAATATCTGCATCAAGTTTTAAAATTCCAATCAAGAAGGCCCCAATCAATATTATAAACAGGCCAATTTTTCTAGAGAATTCTGGTTTTTCGTGGACAATCAAATAAGCAATTAATGCTGTCCAAAAAGGAAGTGTTCCAGGAGCCAATGCACCTGCGTTGGACGCAGGTGAGTAATAAAGTCCTACCGATAACACCCATGGGAATAAGGCGCTGGCACCTAGCGCAAAAATGACCCTAGTAATTAGATTATTTCCAGGGGGCAGGATGCCAAAATGCAACATAAGTGGTGCCATTATTATAGCAGCTGGCAGGAGCCTGAGTACTAATATTTCTTCAACAGAAAAATTTTTAGTTATTGCAAAACGAGTTCCAACTAAGAAGGCTGCCCAAATGGACACTGTAATTATGGCAGCTAAATAACCTAAGAGCTTTGTGCTTAACACAGCAGAGGGTCTTAGGCTACTCACCAAGGTAAAAAGTCTCGTTTAGACAAAGAAAGTATCTCGTATATTATCTGCAAGTACTAAGTACCACGCACTGTTAGCGACGAATTTTCTATTCGTTTTTGGAGAAATCTTCTGCCTTCTGGAGTTACTTTCCCGCTACTATCGATATATCCTCTTTCCTTGGCAATATCGATAATTCCTATTTTTGCTCTTTTATTTTTTCCCTCTGTTTTTTTAAGAACGGTCTTTATTGTATTATAATCACTAACATTCATCAGAAACCTCGTTGTAAGTCATTAAAGCTTCTGTTGGCTACGGTGTGTAAATTAATTTTTCTTTTGATAAAGTCAAAGAGTTTTAAGGTATTTTATTCGCCCCACATACCCGCAAACTCATAAACTATGGCCGGTTTGCCTCCAACAACCCATGCATCGTGACCTGGTGAAATCGCATATGCATCGCCAGCCGTGTAGGTCGCCTCGCTACCATCATCACAAACGCAATGTACAGTACCCTCTACGATTATTCCGGTGTGGGTCGCTTGGCAAGTATCAGTTCCTATTATTGGCTTTATATCTTTTGACCATTTCCAATCTGGACTTAATGTCAACTTCATAACACGTTGGTTGAGCACATTTACTGCTTCCATACGTGCATTAGGCATATCTTTGGCCTCATCAGCAGATGAAAAATTCTTTACTTCGATTGGCATATTTTTTCTTTCTTATAAGTAATAAAACTCTAACAAAATTAATTTTCGAATTATTTAATCATCATTATTAGTCTGGAGTGTTTTAATGTTCCAAGTTCATTGGCCGCATCGACTAATTCAGAAAAACTAGGATTAGCGATAACTGCATCAGTAGCGCTGCCCCAGTGTTTTAAATCTTTAAACCTGTATATAATTCGCATCATTTCATGATCGGAAGCAATTACAGGCACTCCTACGCCCATTTCTACATCATTTTCATCACAAATTGCTTGCAAGTTTGGTACTAATTCCATTGCCTTAGCAATATTTTTTCGTGGCATATGATAATCTCGAGCGAGCACTATTTTCCTCGGATCAGTACTTTTCGAATTATGCAGCATTCTTCCCAGCCAGGGACCTCGCATTTCTGCAACGGGAGTCAGGGCTCGTTCCTCAAATATCTTTTTTAGGTCAGGATCATTTGAGTAACCGTCCATTGCACCGGCTCCGGCTGCCACGGTTTCATACCAATTATAAAGCTCGTAATCACCAGCCCTGTGACCTCCAATAACTTTACCTACTCTGGAAACTGCACCGTACTTTTCTATTACATTCGATGTCCTAAGGATGCGATCCTCTAATACCGCATCTTTTCCAATCATAGGTGTGAATTCTCTGACAGCAACATATGACATTGTTTCTTCTCCTAGCGTTATAAAACGATTGCATAATTATTAGATGTATCAAGTACAAAAAATGTATCACACGAACTTAAAATAATTAATAATTTTTAAAAGCTGCGGGATACACAAAAATAGTTAGAAACGGATAATATCAGCTTCGCAAAAATTAATAAGTGAAAGTAGTTAAGAAATTAAAACTAAAATATGTGTGCCTTTTGGCGGTCATAACTGAAACAAACTTGGCTACCTATTTCTAAATCTAGAGTTTCTGGTGAAGCAAATCTAAATGGGAAACCGTTTTTTGAGAGAAGTTCTACAACAGTTTCCGTACCAAGGCGTTCGACTAATGTAACGTTACCCGTTATTGCACCATTAGTTTTGATTTTTAGATCCTGAGGTCGAATTCCTAAATGTACAGCGTCACCAGCGCTTTTTTCTTGTGAGACCAGTCTAATGTAGTTAGTGGTATGGCCATCAAATTCCACCTTGCCAAGCGTTTTTGCACCATTTTTTGAAACTAGCTTGCATTCGAAAAAATTCATCTTTGGAGAGCCGAGAAAGCCCGCCACAAACTTGTTTTCCGGATAATTAAATAAATCCATTGGTGCGCCCACCTGCATAACTTCTCCATCCTTTAAAACAACGATTTTGTCTGCAAGTGTCATTGCTTCTACCTGATCGTGAGTAACATATACAGTTGTGGCCCCCAATTGACGATGCAATTTTGCTATTTCCACCCGAGTGTCATGACGTAGAGCAGCGTCTAAATTCGAAAGAGGTTCATCGAACAAGAAAACTTCGGGGTTTCTTACGATCGCACGTCCAATTGCAACGCGTTGACGCTGACCACCAGAAAGTGCAGCGGGGCGCCTTTCTAGAAGATCTTCCATCTGTAAAATTTTTGCAGCCTCTTCTACTCGCTGTTTAATTTCGAGCTTCGGCATCTTTTGTAAATCGAGAGAAAAAGCCATATTCTGGTAAACGCTCATATGAGGATAGAGCGCGTATGACTGAAAAACCATCGCAATGCCTCTTTCTGACGGGGGAAGATCCATTACTTCTTTATTTGCAATAATGATTTCACCACTACTTAGTTTTTCAAGTCCAGATATTAATCTCAATAGTGTTGACTTGCCACACCCGGAGGGCCCAACGAAAACTACGAATTCTCCTTTGTTTATTTCCAATTCAACATCACGAATAACTTCTGTATTCCCAAAAGTCTTTGTCACACCCTTTAACTCTACATGTGCCATTTAAATCTCCTTAAAGGACGCCGTTAACGTTTTAAAATTGAAGTTACAGTGAAGGGTTTGATCATCGCTTTGACGATCAAAACTTATTTGCGCGTCGTCGCCATGTATATTTAGAATGCAATTTGCATTCATCATTGCAGACTGCTTCTTGCGCCATTTTAAAAATTTCGACAATTCACTGTAAATTGAGTTTGGATTTAGTGCACTATCGATTGCTGCCCGATCTAAATGCTTATCCGAAATTGGTAGCCAAGTGGTATTTGCCTTTGAAAATCCACCGTTTGGTAGTAGTTTATTCCACACCATAGGGGTTCGACATGTGTCTCTGCCAAGAAAAGTTGGTGCAAACTCTATACCCCATGGGTCTTGCATTTTTTCCCTCGGTATATCTTTTACATCCTCCAAACCCAGCTCCTCTCCCTGATAAATACAGCTAGAACCGATGAGGCTGATTTGGAGTTTCATTAATAATATTTGCATTTTATCACTATCTTTGGAACTTAAATGCAATGCTTTAAGTTGTCTTGTAGCTACGCGAGGGACATCATGATTAGAAAATGCAAATGAAAGTCTTCCCGTATTATTAAATACTTTTGACGCTTTTAAAATGGCTTCTTTTATTTCATTTACAGTAAGGCCATCCCATTCCAGCAGATCAAAATTGTAAGTTGCATGCAATCTTCCTGCTTCGGTAAACGTCTCACTTACACTCATTGCGTTGTCATTATCACCATCTACTTCTCCCATTAAAAACCGGTCATTGTCATACGAATCTGCGATCCTACGATATGACTCACAAAATTCCTGAATGCCTGGTTGGTTTAATTGTGCTGCATCATGTAGTTGGCGAAAAAATGGTTGTTGATCCTGTGGAAGAGGCCCCAGTTTGAATGTCGGATTCGCAGGATTATTTTTATAAGGAAAAGAGTCGGCATTTATTGTGTGCACTGCGTCTAAACGGAAACCATCTACACCTTTATCAAACCAAAATTTGGCTATTTGGTTAAATTCTTCAATAACTTCGGGGTTTGCATAATTTAAGTTAGGTTGGTCAGGTAAAAAATTGTGCAAGTAGTACTGTTGTCGTCTTGGTTCCCAGGTCCAAGCTTGACCACCAAAAAATGATAGCCAGTTTGTGGGGGCGCTTCCATCATTTTGGGGTTCAACCCAATGGAACCAGTCTGCTTTGGGGTTTGTGGTCGAAGATCTGCTTTCAACAAACCATGGATGCTCACTGGAGCAATGTGCTGGAACGATATCTAACATAACCCTCAATTTTAATTCATGTGCCTTGCTAATGAGTAAGTCGAAGTCTCTTAAAGTTCCATATTCTGGACTGATATCGTAATAATCTGAAACATCATAACCAAAGTCTTTTTGTGGGGATTTAAAAAATGGACTGATCCAGATGGCGTCTATTCCGAGCTCAGACAAGTAGTTAAGTCGGGTAGTAATTCCTTTTAAATCTCCTATCCCGTCGTCATTCGAGTCTTGAAAAGATCTTGGATATATTTGATATATCACAGCATTTTCCCACCATTTCAAAGAAGACATTCACTAGCCTCCTTTAACAGATCCGGCTAACAAACCGCGAATGAAGTATTTTTGCATAGCTAGGAAAACAATAACCGGAACAATCATAGAAATTACCGCCGAAGCGTTCAGAAGATGGAGCTGATCTCCAAAAGTCCCTAACTGCCGTTCTAGCAGAATAGGAAAAACTATATCATCTGTGGCACTTGGCCCGACAAACATTGCAACGAGTAAATCGTTCCAGATCCATAGAAATTGAAATATACTAAACGATGCTAGAGCAGGCACAGATAAAGGAACAACTACTTTTACAAAAATTTGCATATGGTTGGCGCCATCGATTTTCGCGCTCTCAAGCAATTCACGAGGCAATCCCACGATGTAGTTGCGTAAAAGAAATATCGCCAAAGGAAGACCAAAGCCTGTATGGGTAAGCCACAAACCAGCGAACGATTTTGTTGGGAATTGACAGGTATTTGTTACCTCACAGTCAGTCATCCATTGTTTTAAGGAAGTTGCCCAAGATGCTAGGCCGTTAAATCCCTGAAGAATGGGTAGAAATGCTAACTGTGTTGGGACAACCATCAACGAGACTACGAGTATAAATAACCAGTCACGTCCAGGGAATTGCATCCATGAAAAAGCATATGCTGCAAATGCAGCTACTGTGATAGGAATTATCGTTGCAGGAACCACTACAATAAATGAAGATATGAGTGCATTTGGTACGTCTTTGTTATCTAATAGGACCTCGAAATACGCTTCTGCACCAAAAACAGGATCTTGATTTATAAATACGTCAAGATTTTTGGGTTTGGGAGCAACTTCCTCAGGGAATGACCATGTGAAGTCACCGTTTGCTTGGAAAACGAACTCGCCATCCCGAACATTCATAACTTCGCCCACAGGAACAAGCTTTCTAATTAACTTGGTCTTGCCAGGCTTCTCAGGATCTGGAACGCGACCTTTGAACATAATAGAGTTGATCTCGCCAGATATTTTGAACCACTCTTCATCTTTATTAATTCGGTCAAAAATATTACCACGCATTTCCGTGATTTTTACTTTTTGTCCCTTATCATGAGTACTGAAGCGGTGTCCAAGTTCAGTAGGGGTAAATGCAGTCCAAAACCCAGATGTCTTAGAAGCAACCTCAGATCTAAATGAAGTGGTTATAAGCGCGATAAATGGTACGACCCAAATTACTAAGATTATTGCAAGTATAATATGGGCAAATGAGCGACTATACATGACAGAGTAAATCCTTAGTGTCCGAGTTGTTTTTGTTCGCGTCTTATTCGCCACCCAAGAAAAATCATATGCGGTATAACGGTAAGCATGAGCATAATTGCAATGGCGGCAAACAAATTATCAACATTGTTGCCTCCAATTGACCATGTATTCATCGCTGCCTCCATCATAGTGGCCAGCAATAGTTTGTCATCATCATTGGCCGATAACGCATAGGGAATATCAAAAACCTTTAATACATCGGTCACAAGGTAGGTCCAAACGACGACTACTGTTGAAAAAATTTGTGGTAATTTTACTCGGAAAAATAGTTGCCTTGGGTTCGCCCCATCAATAATTGCAGCTTCGACAGTTTCCTGAGGCACACCTCTTAGAGCAGCAGAAAAAATTACCATTGCAAAACCAGTCTTAATCCAAACCATAATCCACATCAGATAGAAGTTTCCCCAAAACTTCAGATTATATAAAGGCTCATTATATTCTGGAGTGTGTCCTAGAAGTGCTTTTAGAAGACCGATTTGATAAGATGGTGTGGCTCCATTAATTGCTTGCTGAGGTTCAATTCCGCCGCCAGCAAAAATATTTCTCCATATAACAGCTGCTCCTACGAACGAGATAGCCAAAGGCACAAATATAAATGTTTTTGCTACAACACCCCAACTTACGGAGTCTGCTAGAACAGCAATTAATAAGCCAAAAATTATGCAAAGCGACGGTACAAGAATAAGCCACATTAAACTATTTCTCATCGCCAACCTGAATTGAAGGTACCCCAAAGCGTCAGAATCCCAAAGAAATGCATAGTTATTTAACGAGGCGCCGCCGCCAGGTTCAGTGAATGAAATTTTTAAGGTTGTCAGCGCTGGTATAAGTAAAAATAGCAATAGCAGTACGAGTGCTGGTCCAACGAATATCCAAGGTTGTATCGCTTCAATAACAACAGATCTTTTGGCAATTGACTTATTGGATCTAACTTTAGCTAATCCAAAATTTAGCCAATTGGAAATCCAATAGTACAAAAACGATATAAATAGTGCGATAACTACGGAACGTAGGGCAAATCCAATCTTAGCAAATCTAAGCTCTGTGACGAAAGTTGAAACAGACCATCCGTAGCTAGTGTGAAGCCATAGACCAAATTTAGCAAAAGCATCGTCTACCGGTGCCGTTAAGGAAAAAATGAAAACAGCCGTTATTGGTAATACACAAATAATAGTCAACACTATAGCCAAGCTATTGCTAAATATTACGGATTGTATTGAGCGCATTTGGATATTTTACCTTAGAAAATATAATGAGAGCACAGGTTTACCCCGTGCTCTCATGAATCGTGTTTAGGATACTATTATTTAATAGCGTCCCATGCTGCCTGAATGTTGTCAGCCGTTGTATTTGCATCTTGCCCATTTGCAAAAGCAGTCATCTCACTCCAGAACGCACCAGCTCCGATTGCACCAGGCATTAAATCGGAAGCATCAAAACGGAAAGTTGTGGCATTTGCCAATATTTCGCCCTGTTTTCTAAGAAGTGGGGTCGCGTATGCTGATAAGTCAGCCCCTTTGTGGGCTGTTAAGAATACGCCCTGCTGCATCCATGCTTCGTGTGCAGAGGCTTCTTGTAAATATTTGAAGAAGCCACGAGTTGCAGGGGAGTCTTTAGCCATAGTGTAAAGAGTGCCTGCTCCAAGAACTGGGTTACCTAAATTACCAGACGCAAACGGTGGGAAGTAAAAAGCATCCGCTTCGCCACGCGCTACTTCTTCACCTTTATCAGGGAAAAAACCTGTGATGAAAGATGCTTGGCGATGCATCATGCAACTTGGTGGAGATGTAAACAAACCTTTTGGTGCATCACCAAAAGATGTCGTGGCAACTGATGCTGCCCCACCAGCCACATAATCATCATTTCGTGAAAACTTTCCATAAAGTTCCATTGCGTTGATAACTTCTGGGCTGTTGAATGCTAGGTCATTTGAAACCCAACGGTCATAATTTTCTGCTGAAGTCGTGCGCAACATGATGTCTTCCATCCAATCAGTTGCTGTCCATCCAGTAGCATTGCCGGATTCCACACCAATACACCAAGGGGTATTGCCATCCGCTACCATTTGGTCTGAAAGCTCGATTAGTTCTTCCATTGTCGCTGGTATTTCATAGCCATTATCTTCAAATTGCTCAGGTGAGTACCAAACTAAAGATTTTAAATCCATTTTGAAGGCAAAACCATAGAAGTGATCATTTCCATTTGCGTCGGCGTATGTTCCAAGATCAACCCATGATGATCCTGCGCCATAGTTATCTTTCATCCAAGCAGCTGCTTCATCTCCAATTGGGACCAAGTGACCTTCTGCTGCCATATCTGCAGCAAGACCTGGCTGTGGAAATATCGCAATATTCGGTGGGTTGTTTGAGCGCATGTCAGCTACAACTAGGGCTGCGAAGTCTCGTGAGCCAGAGTACTGAATTTTAGCGCCAGTAGCTTTTTCAAAACAGCTTACGGTATTCAGAAACATTTCCTGGTCTGTGCCCAGTAGTGAGCCTTGAACGGTAATGACTTCACCGGGAAAACTTCCCATATCACCTAACTTTGACGGCGTATCGCAAACGTCGGCATTGGCTGCACTTCCGAAAGCGAATGAAGCAGCAACTAATACTGCTGTAGTGGTTATTTTTTTATTTATGGCCATAAATTCCCTCCCAAGAATAATTTTTTGCCTACAGTCATATTGTAGAAACAAATTGGCTATTTATTAGCATCTAAGTGCTAGGGAAAACGCTAACATTTGATTTTTGGTCCTGCAAGCATCAAATTTATTGAATGTTACCGATAACATTGACTGAAGATGATTCAGGTAATTGAGTTCGAATTTAACTTTTTAAAATTTAAACAGTTAAATATCAGTAATGTTACTATGTGTATTTCCCTTGGAGAAAAATCAGAGGCTCGCCTTTATCAATACTGAAGCTATCGACACGCCCTAAAAATATTGTGTGATCGCCACCTTCGTGTTTGGAGTAAAATGAACACTCAAACAATGCCAAACAATCATTAATAATAGGAACTCCATGGGAATTATATTGCCAATCTATCTCTTCAAACCCCTGGGTGGGCTTAACAAACGCAGAACACAAATCGATTTGCTGTTTTTTTAAGACATGTATCGCAAAATGATTTGAATTGGCAAAATAGTCGTGACGTTTTGAATCTTTAGCTGCAGACCAAAGCACCAAAGGAGGGTTTAACGAAACACTCGTAAAACTATTTACAGTAATTCCCACCGGCCCTTGCTCTGAGCCACAGGTCACTATGGTTACCCCCGTTGCAAACTGACTTAAGGCTTCTTTGTAAATACTGATATCGGTAACATCAGCCAAAATATGTAAACTCCATCAATTATACCAATTAAAATGGATTAAAGTGAACCTTTTTAGTAAAAATACCTAGGAGGTTAGATTGCCTTAGATTGGAATAACGGTATGAAATACTGCCGTCAACTGATAAAAACTTGGGAATAGGGTCCTAATATTTTTAGATTCATCACTACTTTGAATAAGATCTTCTTATCGTCTCAGCGGAGAATACTCCAAAGAGATTTTTTATATGCTAATAGTTAGCTCGGTAGTTTTTATATCATTAAGTCGATTTAGAATGACTTTTAGTTTACTTGAATTTAAGAGTCTGAATTCAAGCGCTTGAATTAAAAGTTTTAAAGGCAAGATCATGGAATCGGTTAATACACCAACTGGAGATGACGCATTAAAAACTGCTAAGCGTTTAATTAAAGAAACTATTCCAAAAAGAAAGAAGATTATTACTGCATCTATTGTCTGTATGGTTGGTGTTTCCGTTTTTACAGCGGCGCTTGCCTATACAACCAAGTTAATTGTAAACGATGTTTTCGTTGCGAAAGATGCAGGAGCAGCGATTGAAGTCGCAATCATAGTTATTTTTGTGTCATTCTCGAAAAGCCTATTTCACTACGGTAATGCTGTTCTTCAGACGGTTCTTAATCGATCAATTTCCAGCTTTTACCAAAAAGAAGCTTTTCAAAAAACGCTCAGAAGAGAAATAAGTTTTTTCAATGGAAAACATGCCTCTGATCATATGGCGCAGATCCGATTGTACGGTATGGCCGCAGGCCAAGCAGTGACAGCTATCTGCTCTCGGTTTTTGACTGAAGTACTAACGCTCGTGGCGCTCTTTGTTGTTATGTTCCTTCAAGATGCTCTGATGACGCTATATTCCATAGTTATAATTCCCATCATCTTTGGTTTGGTTTCGTTCCTTTCACGTAAAATTAGAAAGGTTGCCAAGGAGGAAACGGATCTATCTGGACATTATTTTGCAGCGGGTTCAGAAGCTCTAGCGGGTGTTCGTACTGTAAAAAGTTATAATTTGGAACGTAAATCTATAGAAAAATTTAATTCTTCCGTAGATGCATTAGAAGATCGGATCTTTGGAATTAGCAAGGTAACCGCCGCGACCCATCCAATAATGGAGTTCCTGGGTGGTTTAGTGCTAGGTGTATTTGTGATTTATGCAGCCTGGCAGACAATTACCTATGGGAAAACTCCAGGGGAATTTACAGCATTTATAACAGCGTTTCTTCTAGCTTATCAGCCAGCATCTAAAATTTCGAAACTTTGGGTCGAATTACAGAAATCGCTGACTCAATCATTTTTTATGTTCAGATTAATTGATACTAAGCCAAAAAGTGTCAGCTGCGGAAATAAATCGTTACAAAGCGGTAATGGAAGCGTAAATTTCTCTGATGTTTCGTTTGGTTATGAAAATGATGAGGTATCAATCGACAAAGTGAGTTTTAATTTAGAACCCGGAGATAAAGTCGCAATTGTCGGAAAGTCTGGAGCTGGCAAATCAACGCTAGTCGACCTAATTCTTGGTTTCTATAGCCCCACTGATGGCATGATCGAAATCGGTTCGATGGATATTTCATCAATCTCACCTATGTATCTAAAAAATCATATTGCTTTTATAAGCCAGGATGTTTTCCTATTTGACGATACAATTGAGGAAAATATTAAGGATGGTTTTGCCAGTGCTTCCCATGAGGAAATCATAGCCGCAGTAAAGAGTGCCCAGGTTGACGGTTTTGCAGAAGACTTTCCATTAGGATTGCAAACTAGGGTAGGTGCTAATGGTTCAAATTTGTCCGGTGGTCAGAAACAAAGGGTTGCAATAGCACGGGGTCTATTAAAAAGAGCATCTATCTATATATTTGATGAAGCGACAAGTGCTTTAGATGTAGAAAATGAGCGTGAAATTATGACAGCTCTTTTGGAAACCCTAAAAAATGAAACAGTTATATTTGTCACTCACAGACCTGCACTATTTGAGTACGTGGACAAAGTCTTGATGCTTGAAAAGGGCAAAGTAGTTGGTTTTGATGAGCCGAGCAAGATAGACAAAACATCAACTAAATTTCGTGAATTGTTCGGGGTGCTCCAATAATAGAAATAAGGATACCTCATGAATTCACTTAGCTGTGTCGATTTCCACTGCTTTTTTAATAAAATCAATTGTTGCAGGCTTAGACCAATCCGCATCGCCAATTAAACGACCTATCTCATAACCGTTTTTGTCTAATAATATTGTCAATGGAAGAGCCGCAACACCCGATG
>Ga0208127_1000812_pt1 | contig 16037 bp, 13 predicted proteins | sample ETNtaG_6_FD_185751 | JGI IMG/M metagenome (GOLD analysis project Ga0208127, IMG submission 185751) | Marine microbial and viral communities from oxygen minimum zone, Eastern Pacific Ocean - ETNP201306SV45 (SPAdes) (version 2) | ecosystem: Environmental > Aquatic > Marine > Oceanic ...
GCTACAGTAAATGCTCAACTATCTCCAGATAATGCATTAGATGAAGTTGTTGTAACAGCTCTTGGTATTACAAGAGAAAAGAAATCACTTGGTTATGGTATCACTGAAATTGGTAGCGAAAGCATCAATACAGTAAAAGACCACAACGTTGCTAACTCTCTTGTTGGTAAAATTCCAGGTGTTAACATTACTCAAGCCGGTACAGTTGGTGCAGGGTCAAGAATTGTAATTCGTGGTAACAACTCGCTTAGTGGAAATACTCAAGCTCTTGTAGTTGTTGACGGTATTCCAATTGACCAAAGCGGAATCAACAGCGGAGGTAGTGTTTACAATAATAATATTCCTGGTGGAGGTATTAGTGATATTAATCCTAATGATGTTGAAAGCATAACGGTTTTAAAAGGACCAAATGCCGCTGCACTTTACGGATCTAGAGCTGGTAATGGTGTAATTTTAGTTACTACCAAAAAAGGAGCTAAAGGCGCTAAGTTTGGAGTTACTTTAAACTCAAACACTACCATGGATGATGTTATGTTCCTTCCAGATTTTCAAAATAAATATGGTCAAGGTAGTGCAGGTGCTGCTGCAACTTCTATGGGTGATATTTCAACTGGTTCATGGGGACCAATTGCTGATGGAAGTCCACAGCTTTACATGGATGGAACGATTAGACCTTACACAATTCAAGAAAATAACGTTTCAAAGTTTTTTGAGACAGGTGTAAAATCAATCAATTCTATAACTGTAGATACAAGTACTGAGAACTCGAGTTACAGATTTTCTTACACTAATAATGATACTTCTACAATACTGCCTGGAACGTCTTTAAAGAGTCATAACTTTAATTTAAGAGGTACAGCAGAGCTAGGAGATAAGCTAAGTATTGACACTAAGGTGACTTACTTCAGCCAAAGGATTGAAGGAAAAGCTAGAACAGGTGGAGAAGGTGTAGTACCATTAGTAATGAATATGCCTAGAACGGTAGATTCAGCTGACTTAATGAACTATCAAAAAGAAAATCCTGCAAGTCCTTCAGATTATTCTGTATTATCTTATGGGAAAAGACCATCTCAAACTGGTAACCCTTACTGGATGATGTTTCATGATGTTGATGACGATAAAAGGGATAGATTCTTTGGATTTACTAAGTTAAATTATCAATTTAATGACTGGCTTAGTGGATTTGTAAGAATTGGTGCAGATATAACAAACGCTGGTTTATACACTATAAGACAAGCTGGACATCACTGGTATCCATCTGGTAGAATTGAAAGACGTACTTCAACTAGCGGCGAATTAAATTCAGAATTTTTACTTACTGCAAAGCAGGATCTTACAGACGATATTAATATGGTACTAAATGTTGGTGGTAACCTTTCTAAAAGAACTTATTCAGCAGGATACATGTATGGAGAAGACTTTAAGATTCCAAGTAAGCCGTTTTTCTCTAACACAAATATCAATAGATTTACTGATACACCACAGCAAATTAAAAAAGTTAATTCGCTTTATGGTTCAGCAAATTTTGCATACGACAACTGGGCTTATTTAGATGTTTCAGCTAGAAATGACTGGTCATCAACTTTAGGAGCTGACAACAGATCATATCTTTATACATCTGTTAATGCGTCTGTTCTATTACAAGATTTCATAGATCCAGATGGAGAAGTATTTGATTTATTCAAAGTAAGAGGTTCTGTTGCTAATGTTGGTAACGATACTGGTCCATACCAGTTAGTTCAAACGTTTAGCGTACCTGGACAAGGTTACTTAGGACTAACAACTTTAGGAGCTCCAAGCACTAGGTTGAATCCTGATCTTAAACCAGAAAATATAGAATCTACAGAATTTGGTTTAGAGCTATCTATGTTCAACAACAAATTAAACTTTGATCTTTCTATATATGACATTAAAACAACTGACTTAATATTTAATGTTCCAGTACCAGCTGCAACAGGATATTCTTTCTTCCTTGAAAATGTTGGTGAAGTGACAAACAAGGGTGTTGAATTAAGTCTTGGAGGAACAGTAATGAGTACTGACTCATTCACTTGGAGTTCTTCAGTTTTTGCATCTAAAAACGAAAATAAACTTGTTAGTTTAATTGACGACTTAGATACTTTAGTATATACTACAACAAACTCCGGAAACTTAAGTACTCAAGCTAAAGTAGGTGGAGGTATTGGTGACCTTTATGGAACAGCTTGGTCTAAAGATGTGAATGGAAACCATATAGTTAACGATGCTGGAAGACCAGTAGCTACAGCTGCTGATCAGTATCTTGGAAACGCGCAGCCAGATTGGACTGGAGGTTGGAGCAACAGCTTTACTTTCGGAGATGTAGCTGTTAACTTCTTAATTGATGGTAGATTTGGTGGAGTTATTTACAACTATGATCAATCAAGCTTAGATAGTAATGGTGTTTCTGAAAGATCTTTACTTTACAGAGAAACAGGAGTTACTTTAGATGCTGTAAATTCAGCTGGAGTTACAAACACTGCTTCAATGACAGGTCAAGAATACTGGCAATCGCATGCAGGTATTGCTGAGAACTATATTGACAGCCAAACTAATGTTAGACTTAGAGAATTTTCTATTGGATACAATTTACCAATGGCAGAGGATTTAGGTTTTGAAAACATAAGTCTTCAGTTAATAGGAAGAAACCTATTTTTCTTCCACAAGAAAGCTGAAGGTATAGACCCAGAACAAACAATTGGTACGAATATTGGAGGTATGGGTATGGCAATAGGTAATATGCCTACAACCAGAAGCGTTGGGTTGAACGTAACACTTAAATTTTAATTTGAAAAAACTATGAAAAAAACATTACTTTATTTAGCGTTCGGTTTTCTTTTCACATTTTCAGCTTGTACTGAAGACTTTGATGAAATAAACGAAAACCCAACTGCTTTAACTGCAAATGATGTTAGTGCAAAATTCTTTGTAACTAACACACAACAGCAATTTTTTGGACCGAACAGATATCCTTACTGGAGGGGTCCAATAATTCACGTTGATCGTTTTTCTGGTCACACTGCGTTTGGTTACAAAGCCAACTGGTGGTCAGATGGACTAGGATATACTTATACTGGTGGATACACTGGTGCAGTATATGGTTATATGGAAGGCTACAACAGTACCCTTTCATCGTTTACTAATTTTGTTAAACCAGGAGGAACTTTAGAGAATGATAAGTACTATGCTATAGCCCTTATTATGAAGGGTCTTTATTATCAAAAATATGCTGATACATTTGGAGCTGCTCCATTTAATGAAGCATCAAACCCTGATATAGTTACTCCAAAATTCGATTCTGTAAAAACCATTTATGAAGGAGTTATTGCTGATCTTGACGAAGCAATTGGAATTATTGGAGATGCTGCTACAACTGGTGTTGGTCCAGAACTTCTTGGAGAAAATGACCTTTTCTTTAATGGTGACATGCAGAAGTGGAAGCAACTTGCAAATAGCTTAAAATTAAAAATGGCTCTTAGAGGTCATGGTGATGCTGGTGCAGATTATTCTGCTCATGTATCTTCTGCGTTAAGTAGTGGAATTTTAGCTAATGACAATGCTTTAATGGCAAGAGATACAGAGATATCTACATGGGCTAGTGCTGTATACGGAGATGTTTGGGGTCCTTTCTATGGAGGGGGTAACTGGCACTTAGGTAGTAAACTTGTTGATCATCTTAGAAACAACAATGACCCAAGGCTTTCAAAATATGCTATGCCTATTAAAGGAGGTACTTTCACTTTAGAAAGAGCAACTTCTGGATCAAATGTTTCTTTATTTGAAAAGCACACAGATTTTCTTGTAAATCACCTAATCGCTTCAGGAGCTGATGTTACTGACAGCGGTGTAACTGGAGATACTAGAACTGTGACAGTTGCTCCTGGAGCATATGTTGGTCAGCCTGTTAGAATGAACAGTAAAATTAAACCACACCTTCACAGACAGTTTTTCTCTGAGCCATCTACTATTGTAGTTCAGACTAAAAACCAAGGTAAGCCGATCTTCCCTCAAATAGTTATGACTGCTGCAGAATCTCATTTCTTAGCTGCACACGCTGCATTACTTGGAATTGGATCAGATGCAAATGGTCATTACCAAACGGGCCTTAGACATGCAATGAAACTTTGGGATGTTCCTGATGCTGAAATCGATGCATTTATTGCAAGTGAAGACATGGCATCACTTAATGGAACCATGGAAGAAAACCTAGAGAAAATTGCTATTCAAAGATGGATTGCATATTTCACTGAAGGTTACGAAGCTTGGGCTGTAGTAAGAGATACTGGATATCCAAAACTTCCAGGAATTGAGTCTACTGCTCTTGATGGAGACATGTATGAATTAGGAGACCTTAATGGAGCTTATCCTCAGAGAATGAGATACGGTAGCTCTGCTTACAATAAAAACGGCGATAATGTTAATGCTGCTTTATCTGAGCAAGGTCCTGATCTTCAATCAACTAAATTATTCTGGGCTAAATAAAAGCTTAATAGTTTTGTAATTAAAAAGGGGGAAATTTTCCCCCTTTTTTATTTTACTGCATCTTAATATATATCATCATATAATTTTATATTTTCACAAAAAATAAAAATTTGAGTAATAAAACTTTTTTGAACATTCTTATTGGAGGTTTTTTTATTTTGGTTGTTGGATTTTTAATCCGAATTAATCAGGATAGTTCAGGCTCTAATATTTCAATAAATCAAAATCCAAAGCTTGTTGTAGGAATTGTAGTTGACCAAATGAGATACCAGTACCTAACTAAATATTGGGATCATTATTCTGATAATGGTTTTAAAAAGCTAATCGGAAAAGGCTTTAATGCAAAAAGTAATCACTATGGTTATGCTCAAACCTCAACTGGCCCTGGACATACCACTGTTGCAACGGGAACTTATCCAAGAATTCATGGGATTATTGGCAATAGTTGGTTTGACAAAAAATCAAAAAAATCAATTTATTGTGTAGACGATGATAATTATAATACTGTTGGTAGCAGTACTAGTAGAGGAAAAAAATCTCCAGTTAATCTTCTTACTTCAACTTTAAGTGATGAAAATCGTATCGCAACTAATTTTAAAGGAAAAACCATTGGAGTTGCAATAAAAGATAGAGGTTCTATATTATCCTCAGGACATACTGCAAATGCAGCATATTGGTTTGACTCAGAAGAAGGAAGTTTTATTACAAGTACTTTTTATGTTGATGAGTTACCATTTTGGGCAAAAGAATATAACGATTCAAGAGCTGTAGATCAGTATTTAAAGCCTTGGGATACTTATTATGATATTTCTACATATACTGAAAGTGGCCCTGATAATAATAATTATGAGTCAAATTTTAGAGGAGAAGAAAGTCCAGTATTTCCACATAATTTTAAAATCAAAAACTCAAAAACAGGAGAACCTTATTATTGGGAACTTGCATCAACTCCGTATGGTAATTCCCTTGTGGCAGATTTTTCTATCAAAGCTATTGAAGGGGAAAATTTAGGTGAAGATAATTATACAGATTTTTTATTAATTGACTTTTCATCAACTGATTATGTAGGACATCAATTTGGTGCAAACTCTAAAGAAGTTCAAGATACTTTTATTAGATTGGATTTAGAGATTGAAAGACTTCTTAATTATTTTGATAAGAATATAGGTAAAGACGAGTATACTTTATTTCTTACTGCTGATCATGGTGCTACAAATGCTCCAGGGTTTTTAAAAGACAATAAAATACCAACAAATTATTTTTATTACAACCAGTGGGAAAAACATATTGAATCGACATTAAAGAATCTGTTTGGCAGAATTGATATTATCGTTGGAAGTTCTAATCAACAGCTTTTTTTAAATCACGAATTAATTAATAAGTTAGGTCTAGACTTAAAAGAAGTAAAATCAAGTATCATCAAAAACCTTCAATCATTCCCTGGAATTGAGGATGTTTATTCCTCTGAACAAATTTTAAATATTAGTGATGATCATTACATCAGATTAATTAGAAACGGATTTAATACTAAATTATCCGGCGACCTTATGTACACTATGATGCCCAACTGGACTTACTACAGAAAAGGTTCAACTCATGGAACCAGATTTGACCATGACACACATGTTCCTTTAATTTTATATGGAAATGGCATTAACCAAGGCTCAATTAGTCGTAGAACCGATGTGATTGACATTGCACCGACTATTGCAGCCGTTTTGGGCATAAACTCACCTAGTTCCTCGACTGGTAAAGTAATTTATGAGGCAATAGATGATTAGACTTGCAACAAAACAAGACCTTTCAAGGATCATTGAAATTACCCGTGCATGTGCTGCGTTTATGATTTCAAAAAATATTTTTCAATGGAACGAACATTACCCGAATATTGAAACATTTGAAAAGGATGTAGACAATCAAACTCTTTACGTTATTGAGTCTGATTTAGTTGTTATTGGGTGTATTGTAATTTCTGATCATATGGACGATTTTTATTCAAAAGTAAAATGGATAACACCAAACAATAAAAATATTTATTTACATAGACTTGCTGTTCACCCAAATTATCAAGGTAAAGGTTATGCAAAGCAACTAATGAATTTTTCTTTTGATTTTGCACAGAAAAACAATTTTATTTCCATAAGACTAGATACATTTAGCGGAAACCCTTTTAATAATATTTTTTATCCAAAATTTGGATTTAAGAAACTTGGAAAGATATACTTTAGAAAACAAAGTGATAAACCTTTTTATTGCTTTGAGAAGATAATCTAAAGGAATATTTTACTTTTGTAGAGATATGCTTATAAGTAAGATTAGAGCTAACTTTAAATTAACCATAAAAATATATTCACCTACTTTTTGAAATGAAAGTGATTAATAAACTAATAAATATTGAATTAAATGAAGGAGAAAAAATTTATTTTTCATCTGATAATCATTTAGGTGCTCCAAATTACGATGAGAGTATAATTAGAGAAAAACGTTTTGTTAAATGGCTTGATTTTATAAAAGAAGATGCTAAAGTTATTTTTTTACTTGGGGATTTATTTGATTTTTGGTTTGAATACAAAAAAGTTGTTCCCAAAGGTTTTGTAAGAACTCTAGGAAAATTAGCTGAATTAACTGACTCAGGAATTCAAATTTATTTTTTTGTCGGTAACCATGATTTATGGATGAATGGCTATTTTCAAAAAGAACTAAACATTACAGTTTTTCATAAGCCTCAAAATTTTTCTATTAACGGGAAAAAAATGTTAATCGGACATGGAGATGGTTTAGGGCCTGGCGATAAAGGGTTCAAAAGAATGAAAAAAGTTTTTACTAATTCCTTTTGTAGGTTTTTATTTAGCTGGATTCATCCTGATGTTGGTGTTAGATTAGCTCAATATTTATCAACTAAAAACAAACTAATTTCTGGGGTTGATGATCTAGAATACAAAGGTGATGACAATGAATGGTTGGTTCAATATGCCAAAAAGAAAATCAAAGATTTTGAATATGACTTCTTTATTTTTGGTCACAGACATATGCCTTTAAAAGTTAACATTGAGGATAAGGCAACATATTTTAATTTGGGTGATTGGATATCTTATTATTCTTATGGAGAGTTTGATGGAAAAAATTTTGATTTAAAGTATTTTAAAAAATCCATTAATAAATAATGATTGAAAAATCATCCTCAAGTCTAGAACGTACAGTGCTGGTGGGAATAATCACTTTAAATCAACCTAAGTCAGTTTTAGAAGAATACCTTAACGAACTTAACTTTTTGACCTATACAGCAGGGGGAACAGTAGTAAAAAGGTTTACTCAAAAAATGGATTCTCCAGATCCAAAAACCTTTTTAGGAAAAGGTAAAATGGAGGAGCTTTCAAGTTTTATTAAAATAAACGATATCAATTCAGTAATTTTTGATGATGAATTAAGCCCTGCTCAACAATCCAATATTGAAAAACAGCTAAGATGTAAAATAGTTGATAGAACTGGCTTGATTTTAGACATTTTTGCCCAAAGAGCAAAAACAAGTTATGCCAGAAATCAAGTAGAACTAGCTCAATACCAGTATATTCTTCCTAGATTAAAGGGTTTATGGACACATCTCGAAAGACAAAAAGGAGGTATTGGTATGAGAGGTCCAGGAGAAACAGAAATTGAAACAGACAGAAGGATTGTTCGAAATAAAATTAATTTACTAAAAAAAAAATTAGTTGTTATTGACAAGCAAATGTCAACTCAAAGAGGAAATAGAGGGTCCTTAGTTAGAGTTGCTTTAGTTGGTTATACCAATGTCGGGAAATCTACTTTAATGAATTCCATTTCAAAAGCTAAAGTTTTTGCTGAGGACAAGCTCTTTGCAACTTTAGATACAACTGTGAGAAAAGTCGTAATTGAAAACATGCCTTTTTTATTGACAGATACAGTTGGATTTATTAGAAAACTTCCAACTCAACTTGTTGATTCTTTTAAGAGTACGTTATCTGAAATTACTGAAGCAGATTTACTTGTGCATGTTGTTGATATTTCGCATTCAAATTATAATGAGCATATTGAATCCGTCAATCTGATTTTACACGAAATTGGAGCATCAGAAAAGCCAACTATAATTGTCTTTAATAAAACAGATAAATACCTTTCTGAGCAAAAAATGATTGAGGATAAATCTGATATAAATTATGTCGACAACAGTTTAGAAACTTTAACAAAGAATTTGAGAAAACATTTTGAAGAAAAAACATTTTTCATTTCTGCTCTAAATAAAGATGAAATAAACAGCTTTAGAAAGGATTTATACAATCATGTTAGAAAAATTCACATTACTAGATTTCCATACAATGCTTTTCTATATCCTGATCTTACTTAAGTCAAAGTTTAATCCAACACCTAGAACTTCTCTTATTTGAACTCTATTGATTTCATTGTCATCATATACAAATTGGAAAATAAGGTTTGTTGATATGTATTCATTTACTCTCATCAAGAAATTAAATGTACAATCAAAATCAATATTTTGAGGTTTGTCTAAATAATCAGAATATAAACTTAACCTATTTTCTAAAATTATATTTTCAAAAATTTCTTTTTTGTAAAATGATCTAATTGAAGCACCTAGTTCGAATCTACTGTTACCATCTTTCTTAACCCCAAAATATGTTTCATTTTCGCCAAGATTTCTTGTGAACTTTCTATTCACTAAAATGATTTTACCTGTCATTGGGGCTACGTTAACCCAAAGGTCTTTACTTTTTTTCCAGTACAATCCAACTCCGAGTTGAACAGTTGCTGGTGAAAAAAATCTGGACTTTTCAGTCCTATTAGGATTTCCATTTTCATCTTTGCCAAACCTATATCCTTTTGCAAATTGAGTTTGAAAATTAAAAAAACTAGAGTAACTCCACCTACCTATAATATCATTATTGAACTTTTTACCAAGTACAGAGTTAATCTCAAATCGATCATCCGTTTTTTTTAAAAAATCACTTCCACTAATTTTGTTAAGCCCAAAATTACTTATCAATTTAGTATCCCAATCCCATCCATTATCAGAGTAATTAAAATTATAGTCTATTTTGAGTGTCCCTGAAATACTACTTTGACCTCCTGCCGACCAATTACTAAAGCTTGATTGATTTACTAGAAATAATGCAGTTCCTGAATTTTTCCATTTTTCAGGAATATCATCAGATTGAGAAAAAGATAAAGTAGTAAAAAATATAAATGTGAATATGTTGATTAAATTAATTTTCAAAACGGCTTATTTTTTTGATTTATAAACTGGAACGGAGGAGCAAGCTTCTCCAAACATTATGCTTTTTGCAATGGGTTGTAATTTTTCTAAAATAATTGAATAGGAAGCGAGAGGAATTTTTTGATCAGAACATCCTTTAATAATAACGGGCTTGTCTTTATAATCGGAAAAATCATAAGAATTAATAGCCTGGTTAATCATCAAAATTTCTAAACTTTTAGTATCCCCAATTACATTTATGATATTAAGTGAGTTAAGTTTTGAGCTAACTAACATAAACGCCCAATGGGGAACTATTGCATCGGCAGAACATTGTATTGCAATTCCCTTGTTATTAAATTTATCCCAGTTAAATTGATCAATAGATTTCCTAAAATCTTTTTCTATCAATAAAAGTTCATCTTTAAGCCAGAACTTTATGTCAAAAGTTGCAATTTCAAGCTTAGGATAAAAAAAATCTAGGTCAAGCGTTTTTAAACTGCTTTTTTCAACTCTATTTGTAATTTCTAATGACATTATAAAAATCCAAGTTCTAATTTAGCCTCTTCACTCATTAAATCTCTTGTCCATGGCGGTTCGAAAGTTAATTCAACTTTAGCATCTACAACTCCTTCAATACTTTTTACTTTATCCTCTACTTCAACAGGAAGCGTTTCTGCTACAGGACAATTAGGTGTAGTGAGAGTCATAATGACTTTAACATGATTATCCTCGTTTACAAACACATCGTATATTAATCCAAGCTCATAGATATCAACAGGGATTTCTGGGTCATATATTGTTTTAAGTGTTCTAACTATTTTTTCTCCTAACTCTCTCGATTCCATAGTATTAATTTTTACTGTAGGCTAAAGCATAGTATTTAATTTGTTTGATCATTGAAATTAAACCATTTGCTCTTGTTGGTGATAAATGTTCTTTTAGCCCTATCTTATCTACAAAGTTTAAGTTTGCATTTAAAATATCTTTTGGTGTTTGATTAGAAAAAACTCTTAGTAAAACAGCTGCAATTCCTTTAGTAATTATTGCCTCACTGTCAGCTTTAAAAATTAATTTGTCATGAACCAACTCAGCATCAAGCCACAATTTACTTTGACAGCCTTTTATTAGGTTAGAATCAATTTTTTTTGAAGGATCAATTAGATCAATGGATTTACCAAGTTCTATCATGTATTCATAACGCTGCATCCAATCTTCAAAAAGAGAGAATTCATCTATAATCTCGTTCTGAACTTCAATAATTCCCATGTTATAAAAGTAAGTTTATCAAATTTACAAATTAGCTTAACATTGCTACAGCTTTATTCAATGAATCATAAAAATAATCAACCTCGTCTTTTGTGTTATAAAATGAGAATGAAGCTCTAACAGTCCCCGAAATTCCAAAAAAATCCATTACTGGCTGAGCACAGTGTTGACCAGTTCTAACAGCAATACCATATTTATCTAATATAGTTCCTAAATCATAAGAGTGAATATTGCCGATATTGAAAGATATTACTGATGTTTTATTTTTTGCTTCTCCATAAATCTTTAAATCAGGTATTGTTTTTAGTTTTTTTGTAGCATATTCTAAAAGTTCATTTTCATATTTCTCAATTTTTTCAAATCCAATTTCATTTAAATAATCAATGGCTTCACCAAAACCAATTGCACCAACAATATTTGGAGTTCCTGCTTCAAATTTATTTGGAAGTTCGGCATATGTGGTTTTCTTAAACGTTACTTCAGAAATCATCTCTCCTCCACCTTGATAAGGAGGTAGTTTTTCAAGCCACTCTTTCTTACCATATAACATTCCAATTCCAGTTGGTCCACATAGTTTATGTGCTGATGTTGTATAAAAATCAACATTGAGATCTTGCATATCTGCCTTTAAATGAGAACTAGCTTGAGCTCCATCTATAAGTACAGCAGCTCCGTATTTATGAGATTCTAAAATGATGTTTTTTATTGGGTTAATGGTTCCAAGAGCATTTGAAACATGATTGACAAAAACAACTTTAGTTTTAACAGAAAGTAATTTTAAAAAAGATTTATAATCCAATTCTCCATTATCTTTCAAGGGAATAACCTTTAAAGTTGCTCCATTTTTTTCACACATCATTTGCCAAGGAACAATGTTCGAGTGATGTTCAAGTTCTGAAATCAATATTTCGTCATTGCTGTTTAATAATGATGTAAATCCATTAGCAACTAAATTAATTGAATGGGTAGTCCCAGAGGTCAGAATTATTTCTTCAGAATATTTAGCATTAAAATGTGTTTGAATTTTTTTTCTTGCATTTTCATAGGCATCTGTAGCCTCTTGGCTAACAGTATGAACACCTCTGTGGATGTTAGAATTGTAGTTTTCGTAATAATCTGTAATGCTTGAAATTACTTTTGAAGGTTTTTGACTAGTAGCTGCGTTATCAAAATATACAAATGGATATCCGTTTACTTTTCTTTTAAGTATAGGAAAATCATTTCTTATTTTATTAACATCTAATTTCATAATTATAAATCAAAACCTAAATCAACGCCAAGTTTTTCTGCAATAATCTTTTTAATTCTTGATTTAACTGATGGAATATTAACACTTTCAAGGACATTGTTTGCAAAAGCAAACGTCAATAATGCTTTTGCTTCTTTTTTTGGAATTCCTCTAGCTCTTAAATAAAATAAAGCATCCTGATCTAGCTGTCCAATAGTACATCCATGAGAACATTTCACATCATCAGCAAAAATTTCTAATTGAGGTTTTGAATTTATTGAAGACTTATCATTAAGTAAAATATTATTATTCTGTTGAAAAGCATTAGTCTTCTGAGCAATTTTATCTACAACAATTTTACCGTTAAACACACCAGTTGAATTTCCTGAGTAAATTCCTTTATAATCTTGGTGACTTTCACAGTTTGGTTTTGCGTGATCAACTAATGTATGATGATCAACTAATTGATTGTCATCGATAATGGTAATTCCTTTCATAGTGGAATTAATGTAAGTACCTTTTTGAAAGTAATTTAAGTTATTTCTAGTAAGCTTGCCCCCAAAAGAAAAAGTATGCACTTTAGCCACACTTTTTTGATCTTGAGAAATATAAGTATTGTCTATCAGTGAAGAATTAAGTGAATCATTTTGAATTTTGTAATAATCTAAATGTGCATTTTGTCCAACAAAAATTTCAGTAACTGAATTAGTAAAAATTGGGTTTTTAGTCAAGCTTTGATGAGTTTCAATAATTTCTACCTGAGCATTTTTCTCAACTACGATAAGATTTCTTGGCTGAAGCATTAGAGCAGCCTCATTACCAGTTGCAAAGTGTAAAACTTCAATAGGTTTATCTAAAATCTTATTTTTTGGAATATGAATATAAACTCCTTCTTTGGCAAAAGCTGTATTTATCAGGGACAATGAATCTTTTGTGTTAATAGAAGAATCAAAATATTTTGAAATAATTTTGGAATAACCAGGTTTTGTAAGAGCAGCTGATAAAATACATATATCAACACCATCATGGCTAGTTTGAGATAAAAATGGATCAAAAAAACCATCGACAAAAACTATTTTATAGGATTCAGTATTATCAAGGAAATAATTCTTGATATTTTTAAAATCAAGGACATTCTTTTTTTTAGAAAAAATTGTGTAATCTTCTTTTAGTAAAGTTTTAAGTGAAGTGTATTTCCAAGCTTCGTTTTTTTTGGTTGGGAAACCTAATTTTTCAAACTCTTTTAAAGCTTTAGTTCTTTTGACATGAACAGGAGATTGGATGTTTATATCAAGCTCAAAAGCTAAAAAAGAAGACACTAATTTATCTGCTAATGACATATTTATTTATTTAATCCAATCGTACCCTTTTTCTTCAAGCTGGTGAGCTAGTTCTTTATCTCCTGACTTGACAATTTTACCTTCATGTAAAACATGTACATAGTCAGGGATTATATAATCTAAGAGTCTTTGATAATGTGTAATAACAATTACAGCATTATCTTTATTCTTAAGCTTATTAACTCCGTTTGCAACAATCTTGAGTGCGTCAATGTCGAGTCCAGAATCGGTTTCATCTAGTATTGATAAACTTGGTTCGAGCATTGCCATTTGAAATATTTCATTTCTCTTTTTTTCTCCACCAGAAAAACCTTCATTTAATGATCTTGATAAGAATTTAGAATCAATTTCTAAAAGTTCAGCTTTTTCTCTAATCTTTTTAAGCATTATGTTTGCAGGCATTTCATTTTCATTTCTTGCCTTTAAGTTTGAGTTTATAGCTGTTTTTATAAAATTGGTAACAGTTATGCCGGGTATTTCAATTGGATATTGAAATGATAGAAATATTCCTTTATGTGCTCTTTCTTCAGGTGAAAGTTCTACAATATTTTCATTTTTATAAACAATATTACCATCTGTAACTTCATAATCCTCATTTCCAGCTATCACAGAAGAAAGAGTACTTTTGCCTGATCCGTTTGGTCCCATAATAGCATGAACTTCTCCAGCCCTAACATCTAAATTAATCCCATTTAAAATAGGCTTACCTTCAACACTAACGTGTAAATTATCTATACTTAACATAGTTTAAATTTAATTAACCCACTGATCCCTCAAGTGAGATTTCTAATAATTTTTGCGCTTCCACAGCAAATTCCATAGGAAGCTTATTTAATACTTCTTTACTAAATCCGTTAACAATTAATGCAATTGCTTTTTCTGTATCAATTCCTCTTTGATTACAATAAAAAATTTGATCTTCTCCAATTTTACTAGTTGAAGCTTCATGCTCTATCATCGCAGATTTATTTTTTGCTTCTATATATGGAAAAGTATGTGCACCACACTTATTGCCCATAAGAAGTGAATCACATTGCGAGAAATTTCTAGCATTTTCGGCTCTTGAATTTACTTGAACTAATCCTCTATAACTATTTTGAGATTTCCCAGCAGAAATTCCTTTTGATATGATGGTACTTTTAGTGTTTTTACCAATGTGAATCATTTTTGTTCCTGTATCAGCCTGCTGATAATTGTTAGTAACAGCAATAGAATAAAATTCACCTACACTATTATCACCTTTTAATATGCAAGAAGGATATTTCCAAGTTACAGCTGATCCAGTTTCGACTTGTGTCCAAGAAATTTTTGAGTTAGTATGGCAAATACCTCTTTTAGTAACAAAATTATAAACTCCGCCTTTTCCATTTTTGTTTCCTGGGAACCAGTTTTGAACTGTTGAATATTTGATTTCTGCACCATCCAAAGCAATTAATTCAACTACTGCAGCGTGGAGCTGATTTTCGTCTCTTGATGGAGCTGTACATCCTTCAAGGTAACTTACGTAACTATTTTTGTCAGCAATAACTAAAGTTCTTTCAAATTGACCTGTTCCAGCTTGATTTATTCTAAAATAAGTAGACAGTTCCATAGGGCACTTCACGCCTTTGGGAATGTAACAAAAAGATCCATCTGAAAAAACAGCTGAATTAAGAGCAGAATAGTAATTGTCTTTTTGTGGAACTACAGTTCCTATATATTTTTTGACAAGTTCGGGATGCTCTTTTATTGCTTCAGAAATTGAACAAAAAATAATTCCCTTTTTAGAAAGAGTTTCTTTGAATGTAGTTGCCACTGAAACAGAGTCCATTACTATGTCTACTGCAACTCCAGCTAATTTTTTTTGTTCATTTATTGAAATACCTAGCTTGTCAAAAGTTTTTAAGAGTTCAGGATCAACCTCATCTAAACTGTCATATTTAGCTTTACCTTTAGGAGCAGAGAAATAAGAAATTTTTTGAAAGTCAGGTTTCTCGTACTTTACATTAGCCCAGTCAGGTTCCTCCATTTCTTTCCATACTTTGAAAGCTTTCAATCTCCAGTCAGTCATCCACTGAGGTTCAGATTTTCTTTCAGAAATTGACTTGACAATTTCTTCGTCTAAACCAACAGGAAATGTTTCGGATTCAATATCGGTAACAAACCCATATTCGTATTCCTTTGTTTCTAATTCCTTTTTTAATTCTTCTTCAGTATATGCCATTTAAAAAAAATTATAGTGAAAAGCTTTCTCCACAGCCACATGTTCTTGCAGCGTTTGGATTGTTAAAAACAAATCCTTTACCATTAAGTCCACCAGAATATTCAAGAGTAGTTCCAATTAGGTACAAAAAGCTTTTTTTGTCCACAATGATTCTAACTCCATTGTCCTCATAGACTTTATCACCCTCATTTACTTCATTATCAAAATTTAAATCATATGATAAACCAGAACAACCACCACTTTTAACACCAACTCTAACATAATCTTTTT
>Ga0208127_1000816_pt1 | contig 16017 bp, 15 predicted proteins | sample ETNtaG_6_FD_185751 | JGI IMG/M metagenome (GOLD analysis project Ga0208127, IMG submission 185751) | Marine microbial and viral communities from oxygen minimum zone, Eastern Pacific Ocean - ETNP201306SV45 (SPAdes) (version 2) | ecosystem: Environmental > Aquatic > Marine > Oceanic ...
ATAGCAAGATCTGTTTTACCAACTCCTGTAGGTCCCATAATTGTTAATATAAGGTTTTCTTTCACATGTATATGATAGTTTATTGAGAGAAAAAAAAACCGGCACAAGAGCCGGTTTTTTTTCTGCGCATCAAGATTAGGCTAAGTCATAGCCTCTTTCTTCATGTTCTACAACATCTAAACCTTCATATTCCTCTTCTTCTGTGACTCTAAGAGGAGTGAAAGAGCCAATTAATTTGAGGATTGCCCAAGAAGCTACAGCAGTCCATGCGCCTATAACTGCTATACCTTTTAATTGGATCATGAACTGTTCCATTGGAACCCAATCTTCACCTGCACTTGAACCTAAGAAACCTCCTTGAACACCTAAGAAACTGACCATGATGATTCCAATAATGCCACCGACGCCGTGGACGGGAAATACATCCAGAGAGTCATCTACACCCATCACGCCTTTGACGGCCTGAGTAGCATAGAAACAAATTGATCCAGCCATTAATCCAATAAGTATTGCGCCTTCAGGACCAACACTTCCAGCTGCTGGAGTTATGGTGGCTAATCCAGCTACCATTCCGGTAGCTATTCCTACGATAGTAGGCTTTCCACCTTTAATCCATTCTATTGCCATCCATGTTAAGGCACCTGTTGCTGCGCTAATGTGCGTCACCAACATAGCCATACCTGCCAATCCGTCGGCTGCCCAAGAGCTTCCTGCATTAAAACCAAACCATCCTACCCATAGTAAAGCCGCTCCGGTAACAACCATGGTTCTATTGTGAGGTGGCATAGCTGTGGTAGGGAATCCTTTCCTGGGCCCTAACATTATTGCGATAACCAAAGCTCCAACTCCGCAAGTGAGGTGAACAACTAGACCACCTGCAAAATCTTTTACATCTGCAAGATATCCACCACCCCAAATCATATGACAGGCTGGTATATAAACTGCTGTAAACCATAATAAAGAAAATAAGCACATGGCACCAAACTTCATTCTCTCTGCAAAAGCACCAACTACCAACGCAGGTGTAATAATTGCAAACGTCATTTGAAATATGACAAACAAGGAATGAGGCATTGTTGTTCCAGGTGCCAAAGTATCGCGACCAATTCCATTAAGAAAAAAGGCACTAGTTCCTCCAATGAAGGCATTACCTTCTGTAAATGCCAAACTGTAGCCGTATACAACCCAAGCTACTGAGACAATACACGCTATTGCAAAACATTGCATTAGGACTGATATAGCATTCTTACTTCTTACTAGACCAGCATAAAAAAGAGATAAGCCTGGAAGAGTCATCAGCAGAACCAAAGCAGTAGAAGTTAGGATCCATGCAGTATCTCCAGAATTTAACTCGTCTGCTGAAGCACTGATGGAAAATAATGCTACTGAAATAAGAAGAAGTTTTTTTATCATTGTCTCACCTTTGTTTACAAGGCATCTTCGTTTAGTTCTCCTGTTCTGATTCGAACAACTTGTTCTAATGAAGACACAAATATTTTTCCGTCTCCTATCTTTCCAGTATTAGAAACTTGCGATATGGCGTCGATTACTTGATCAGTATTATCGTCACTCACCGCAACCTCTATTTTTGTCTTTGGAAGAAAATCAACGACATATTCCGAGCCTCTATACAACTCGGTATGTCCTTTTTGTCTGCCAAAACCTTTTACATCAGTAATGGTTAGACCAGTAACACCTACTTCAGACAAAGCCTCTCTGACTTCATCAAGCTTATAAGGTTTGATTATTGCTGTAATTAATTTCATTAAAAACTCCTAAATAATTGGTCTAGTCACTATAGATATAAATAACTGTTTATCAAATAGAAAACTACTCAAATATTTAATGCAATCTTCGTGCCAATTAGTAGAAATAAGGGTTTTGTAGGGTTTATGCGGGTTTCAGAGAAATTTATAGTTAGAAAGCGAGTTAAAATGGTGCATATCAAAAAGATTTGCACCATAAAGTATCTCCAAATTTTATTCTAATCTGCTTACTGAGCAGATACTCTGGAAGATTCTATAAAGCTTAAAATATCATCAAGCTTGTAAAGAATCTTACCTTCTATTTTGTAGTAGCATGGTCCTTTCTCTTCTCTTCGCCATGCTTCTAGGGTTCGCTCGCTACACATTAGAATGTTAGCAACTTCTTTAGGTTTAATAAGTTTTAAGTCCATATCAAATTTGAGTTAACTTCCTTGTTAAATAAGTAATTCCTTTTACTCTCAAAAAGTAGATGGGTGATCCTGTCTAGGATCACCCATTCATTATTATGCAAACAATTTGACATAATTTAGCGCAGCTTTATTTGAAATCAGGGTAAGCTTCTACTCCGATTTCAGCTTTATCTAGTCCAAGCTCTTCATCTTCTTCAGAAGCTCTTATACCTACTAGAGTATCCAGAACCTTTAACACTATAAAGCTGGTTATGAAAACCCAAGCAAAGATTACCAATGCTCCTAAAAATTGAGTACCGAAAGCACCAGCTCCAGAAAGAGGAGTAGCCATGATACCCCATATTCCGACTGTTCCATGAGCTGATATAGCGCCTACAGGATCATCAATCTTGAGTTTTGTATCTAAGATAATTACTGAGAAGTAGACTATAACTCCACCAATAAAACCAATTAAAGTAGCCAATCCACCTGTTGGAGTATCAGGTGCAGCGGTTATTGCAACTAAACCGGCTATAGCTCCATTAATGGCCATTGTTACGTCAGCTTTACCACTGAAAATCTTACTTGCAAGTAAGGCACCAAGCACACCGCCTGCAGCAGCCATATTGGTATTCAAAAAGACCTGCCCTACTGCTATAGCATCAGCAGCAGTATTGATGGCTAGTTGAGATCCACCATTAAAGCCAAACCAGCCAAGCCATAAAATTAGAGCACCAAGGGCTGCGATGGGAATATTAGATCCTGGAATAGCATATACAGATCCGTTCTCTCCATATTTACCCTTCCTAGCTCCCAGGATAGAAACAGCAGCTAATGCAGCAGCAGCACCGCAAAGATGTACCACACCTGATCCTGCAAAATCAGTGTAACCTAAAGCATCAAGGCCACCGCCTCCCCATTTCCAATAACCTTGTACAGGATATATAAATCCGGTTAAGACGACTGCGAAAGCAAAAAACGGCATGAGTTTCATTCTTTCAGCAACAGCACCTGAAACTATTGACATAGCTGTAGCAACAAAAACTACCTGAAAGAAGAAATCAGATCCCTCAGAATATGAACCATATGACATATCCTGGTCTCCCATTCCTAAACCTAGGTAAGAAAGACTAAAGCCTGGAACCCATGCAGATACAGCTGAATCTCCAGGATACATAATAAAAAAGCCACACACCAAGTACATAACACAAGCTATTGAGAATAATCCTAAATTTTTGGTCACTATCTCAGCAGCATTTTTTGATCTTACCAATCCAGCTTCTAACATTGTGAAGCCTGCTGCCATCCACATGACAAGAGCTCCGCTCATTAGAAGGTAGAAGGTATTTAGCGCAAATTCTAGTTCTGTCATTTTATCTCCTTATTTTTAAAGCGCATCTTCGTTGAGATCTCCGGTCCTAATGCGGACCAGTTGATTAAGATCTACGACAAAAATCTTTCCATCACCTATTTTGTTTGAATTAGCAGAAGTACTGATCGCCTCTACAACCTCGTCAGCTTTATCGTCTGAAACGGCGATCTCTAATTTTGTTTTTGGCAACAAATCGACCTCGTATTCCGAACCTCGGTAAAGCTCTGTATGGCCTTTTTGTCGACCATAACCTTTTACATCTGTAACTGTTAGTCCTGAAACCCCTACTGCAAGTAGTGCTTCTCTGACCTCATCCAGTTTAAAAGGTTTAATAACTGCTGTTATTAACTTCATTTTTTTCTCCTTTTATTATTTAGAAAAATACAAAGTTATATATGCAATATTCGTGCCAATAAGAAATTAGTTAATTAAAGGGAAATATAGTGATATTTATATTTGCTTGTACCAAGACTGTGCCTAGATAGAGAGTAAAGCTCTAGAATCGAGCAAATTAAATTTAAGCCTGAAGAGGTTTATGCAGATAACCTACGATTTTCTGCAATGCTCCCCTATTGTCCATAAAAACCCCAAATGCAGCCTCTCCTCTTTCTTTAAGTTCATCTTGATTATTTATAAGCTTAACAAACTCATCTGATAATTCCTGAGCATTTCTAATTACAGTCAATCCATCTTTTTTAATCAACTGTTCTGAAATATCTGAAAAGTTTCTCAAACTTGGACCGGATAGAAGTGCTAAGCTTTGAGCTGCTGGTTCTAAGAGATTTTGGCCACCATGATCGATTAAACTCCCGCCCACAAAAGCTACATCTGATAAGGAATATAAAAAGTTTAGTTCCCCAATGGTATCTCCAAGTAAAACTTGAGTACTTCTCTTCACTTCTTCTTTCTTTGAACGCGAAGCTAAAGTCAAACCAGAGGTATTGATTAATTTTTTTACTTTATCAAATCTTTCAAGATGTCTTGGCACGAGAATAAGCAGAGCATTTGGAGAGCTCTTGAGGATTTGTTTAAAAGCTTTTAAGACCTCCTCCTCTTCTGTTTCATGAGTACTTGCTGCAATTAATGTTGGTCTATATTTTCCATCTATCGACCAATCTAGTTTGATTGTTTTTGATATATCTTCAAGTTCTGTCGGTACATCTTGATCAAACTTCAAATTTCCGCAGGTATTAATATCTTTTCTTTCTACTATTTCTTGGAAACGCCTTTTATCAGATTCAAACTGCGTAAGTATTAGGTCAATTTTTTCAATAACTGGTTTAATTAAAGCACTGTAATTAAGATAATTTTTTTTAGACTTCTCAGAAAGCCTAGCATTCACTAAAGCTGAATAGATTCCCCTACTCTTGCATATGTTTATTAGATTTGGCCAAATCTCGGTTTCTAAAAGTATCAAAATTTTGGGATTCCATTTATTTAAAAAGGAATTTATAAAAAAAGGTATATCTACTGGTAAATATTGATGTTTTATTTTATTTCCAAGTCTTTCAATTAAAAGTTTTGATCCCGTGGGTGTGGTCGTCGTTACAAGTATTTCAGAATAAGGATAATCAGTAATTAAAGCTCTCAATAAAGGCATGGAGGCATTTACTTCTCCCACGGAAACAGCATGAATCCAGATAATTGATTTATCTTTAGAAGGAAGTTCTGAACTATACCCTAGCCTCTCAGACCATCTTAAAAAATACTCTTTATTGGACAGGCCCTTCCAGCATAACCTAGCAAAATAAACAGGCAACAATAAGCAAAATAAAGCCGTATAAAGGTTTCTTGGCATAAGCGTATGCTACCATAGCAGATAATCCTAAATTAAAATTTAAATTGTGATAGTAGTAACTGGAAGTAATGGATTTATTGGATCCAACTTAATAAAAGGTCTCAATGAAATTGGGTATAAGGATATTATTGCAGTCGATAATCAAGACGATCCAGAGCTTAAAGAAAATATTGCGCATTGTGATATTCAGGACTTCCTAAATATAGATGAATTTATTAATTTGATTAGGAATAATGAAATTGATGGGACAAAGATTAGGGCTATTTTTCATCAAGGAGCTTGCTCTAATACTATGGAATGGGATGCTGATTTTTTATACAAAAATAATTTGTTATATTCTAAAGAGCTCTTGAATTTTTCACAAAAAACTAAAACGCCCCTGATTTATGCCTCTTCTGCTTCTGTATACGGAGCAGGGAAAATTTTTGAAGAATCTGTTGAAAACGAAGATCCAATAAACCTTTACGCATACTCTAAATTTAAATTTGATCAGTTGGTAAGACAAGAATTAATCAAAAGTGAAACACAAATAGTTGGCTTGAGATATTTCAATGTGTATGGACCTCAAGAACAACATAAAGGAACTATGGCAAGCGTTGCTTTCCATTTGCATAATCAACTCAAAGATAATGAAGAAATTAAATTATTTGAGGGTTCTGATGGTTATGACGATGGAGAACAAAGAAGAGATTTTATTTATGTTGAGGATGTAGTTAAAGTGAATCTATGGTTTCTAGAAAATCAAAAAGTATCGGGTATATTTAATGTAGGCACAGGTAAGAGCCAGACTTTCAATGAAGTAGCTCACTCAGTAATAAATTGGAATAAAAGAGGAAAGATAAATTACGTTCCTTTTCCTGAAAAACTAAAAGGTGCATATCAAAGCTATACTCAAGCTAATATCTCAAAATTGAGAAAAGCTGGCTATAAGGATGAGTTCTTGAACGTTCAGGAAGGTGTAAAGAAATATTTAGACAGACTTGAAAGTTGGCCAAAAAATGAACCGTCTTAAATCTTTACCAGAGAAGACAGAGCCAAGCCTGATAAAAGCTCTCTCATCCTTCAAAAGTTTACTTACTTGGCTAGGTATTGGCTTACTAAGACTTACATCCTATCTTCCTTATTCAATTCTAATGAATTTAGGTAATGGAATTGGTAGCTTAATATATAAAGTCAGTCCCCACCGAAGAGAGATAAGTGAAATAAATATAAAACTTTGCCTTGATATTAAAGATAATGAATTAGATAAATTAGTTAAAGAAAACTTCCGAGCCATAGGCAGAGGTATCTTTGAGATGGCTATAGCCTGGTGGTCTTCTGATAAGAGAATTAAAAAACTTGATACCAGAGTATTAAATAAAGAGTTATTGGAAGATACACAAACAGGCGCACTAGTTCTTATAAAACACTCCACCCATCTTGAATTAGATCTGCGTTTATTGAGTCAGCATTTTGACCTTACTGGCATGTATAAATCTCAGACAAATGAAGCCATTAATTATGTAATGGTACGAGCAAGAAACAATTATATTCAAGGCTCTTTAACAAATAGAGAAGCAATGAAGGCTGTTAGATGGATCAGATCGGGTAAAAATTTCTTATATGCAGCGGATCAAGATTATGGCCTAAAAGTATCCAAAATGGTTCCTTTTTTTGGACAAACTGCAGCAACAGTTACTTTTCCTGCTCTATTTCTCAAAAAAGAGATAAAAATAGTTTTGGCTAATGTTTCTAAAATAGATGATATATATGAAATTGAAATCAAAAATATTGATTCCTCTGTTAGCGAAGAGGAGTTCTTATTTGAAATGAACAAGACTTATGAAGAGTTCATTAAAAAAGATCCAAGTGGCTATCTTTGGATGCATAGACGATTTAAGTCTGGACAAGTTGAATCCCTTTATCCTAAATGGACAAGTCGAGAAAGAAGAAGAGAAAAGAGAAGACTGAATCGAAATAAAGATTAAAGTGTCTTAGCAATTATCTTTGAAGTTGATAAACCCTCAAATAAAGGAATTGTGACTACAGAACCTCCAGACTTGGTAACCTCTTTATAGCCAACGATATCTTTAATTTTGTAGTCCCCTCCTTTTACAAGCACGTCTGGTTTAATAGATTTAATTAGCTTGATTGGAGTTTCTTCATCAAAAAAAACTACCTTATCTACGCATTGTAAAGAAGCTAAAACTTTAGCTCTATGAGCCAGGGTATTAATTGGTCTGCTAGTACCTTTTAATTTACGAACTGATCTATCAGTATTTATAGCAACTATGAGCTTGTCTCCAAGTTCTTTTGCAGCTGCAAGATACTCAACATGCCCAGCATGCAAAATATCAAAACATCCATTAGTAAAGACTATTTTTTTGTCTCTTTCATGAAGGTCTTGTGAATAAACCTTTATTTCACTAGAAGTAACATAAGATTCAGAAAGTCCTAAGTAAGGAACTAACTCAGCCTGGTTGACTGTAGCTGTGCCGGATTTACCTACAACTATTCCTGCAGCTATGTTAGCCAATCGAATTGACTCTGAAAGACTAAAACCTCCTGCTAGTCCAGCAGCAATGCTAGCAATGACTGTATCTCCTGCTCCAGAAACATCAAATACATCTCTTGCTTCTGTAGGAAAGTCCTCTCTAATTACTTTTCCATTTCTTTTGTCTAAGAGTGTCATCCCATCTGAACCTCTAGTTATTAAAAGTGAATTTAGTCTTAGAGACTTTATAAGATCTTTTCCTTTCTTCGTAATTTCAGATTCGCTACTTATCTTTCCAACTACCCTTTCAAATTCATAAAGATTTGGAGTGATAATGTCGGCTGACTTGTATTTCTCGAAATCATCTCCCTTGGGATCAACTAAGATTGTTTTTTTTGTTTTTTTTGCTTCTCTAATGATTAGTGGGATATTCTTTAAGGTACCCTTTCCGTAGTCAGAGATGATAAGAACCTTATTTTTTTTTAAACTTATGTGCTTTTTATAATGAGATAAACTTGATTGCCAGTCTGTTTCAGAAAATTCTTCTTCGTTATCTATTCTTATCAATTGTTGCTGAGATGCCAGGATTCTTATCTTTGAAATAGTAGGATGATCGGATTTGCTTAAAGCCTTTTTAATATTGTTCTTCTTGAGTAGATCAATAACCTCAGTCGAAGAAACGTCTTTTCCAGTTACTCCAATTAATGTTGCATTAGAACCAAGACTTGATAAATTTAAAGCAACATTTGCTGCTCCGCCTAATCTGATCTCTTCACCAGATGGTTTGAGAACAGGCACAGGTGCTTCGGGAGAAACTCTGTCGACACTTCCAGAAATATATCTATCTAAAATGATATCTCCAAAAACAAGGACATGTCCTTTATTTAACATCTTAAGATCCATAAGAGTTAATTATATACCTTGAGATCATTATGCTGTTCTATATTATTGATTTAGCTATTTTAGTAAGTTTTATCAAATTCAAAATGATCTTATAAATTAATGAAATTAAATCTTCCTATCGATATAGAAAAAGTGAAAGGCTTTCTTGATCCATTAGAAGGAGAAGCTCTATACGCTCACTCAAAAACTGCTACTGAGGCAGGTCCGGCACTTGAAATTGGAAGTTATTGCGGAAAATCAGCTGTCTATATTGGTTTAGCTGCAAAAGAGAATGATGAAAAACTTTATTCCGTTGATCATCACAAAGGGTCGGAAGAACAACAACCAGGAGAGGAATACTTTGATCCTGATCTGATTGATAAAACAAGAAAGGGAATAGATACTTTGCCTTTCTTTCTGGATACCATTCGTAAATCTGATTTAGAAGGTGTTGTAATACCTGTGGTTTCAACATCCGAAGAAGCTTATGTAGACGTTAACTTACAGTTTAGTTTTATTTTTATAGACGGTGGGCACAGTGAAGAGGCAGCTCAAAATGATTATATGCTGTGGTCAGTAAGGTTGATCGATGAGGGATTGTTGGCAATTCATGACGTTTTTCCTAACCCAGAAGATGGAGGTAGACCTCCGTATAATATATATCTAAAAGCTCTTGAAAGTGGCAACTTCGAAGAAATAGACGCTGTAGGGTCTTTAAGAATCTTGCGAAAGATAAAGTAATATTTCTAGGACCAAGATCTCAGAAAGAGCTCAGAGCCAGGAGTAAATTCATAAAGAGCATCAGCTGCCAGTAAAACTGCACCCGCAGTCCAAGTAGGCTTTTCTACTGGCCAAAACTTTTTATCTTTATATACATAACCAGTCCAATAGAGTCCATCTTGCGTATCTCTCCATTGATGTAAAGAATTAAAAATTTTAAGTGCCTCTTCCCTTAAACCGATCTTCACCAGAGCCAAAACAAGTTCCGAACTTTCTGCAACAGTAACCCAAGGCTCTTCTTCAACACATTTACAACCCATGTCATCGACTATGAATTTTGACCACTTTGTCTCAATATCTTTTATACTTTTTTTATCATCATAAAGACCACATAAGATGGGGTAATACCAGTCCATACTATATCTAGACTTACTTTCCCAGCCTCTATCATATCTTTCAGGATTATTTAGAATTGAATTTTTTAAATTTTTTTTCGAGATATCGGCCTGTAAGCTAGACTCACCCAGAAGATTAAATATAGCTGAAGCGCATTCTAAACTTTTATAAATTGAGCTACTGCCTGTTATTAGCGAATCATCTAATATTTCCTTATCTTCTTCTGAAGCCCAATAAATATCTCCCTGTTCTGTTTGCATTGAGGTTACAAAATTTACAGATTTAGTTATTGTAGGAAGCATAAATTTCAAGAAATTTTTATCTTCGAAAATTAAATAATAATGCCACAGACCTGTTGCTATGTAGGCCGAAAAGTTGGTTTCCTTTCTTTTGGTAACAGGAGAAGACATCAAATATTCAGAATACCATGAGCCATCGGACAGCTGATTTTCCTTTAGCCATAAAAAAGCACTCTCAGCCTCTTCTTTCTTTCCTGCAACTGAAAGCCCCATGGCAGCCTCTATATGATCCCATGGATCAAGTTTTTTATTTTCTTCCCAAGGAATAGATCCGTCCTGATTTTGGACTTTTAAGATATATTCTACTGAGCTTTTGTAAAACTCGATTTTTGAGCTGTCCATTTAAATGGGTTTCCTAAAATACATAACAAGACTTTTTCCTATTAAGGGCTGAAGGAATTTCTCCAAAATTCTTGTTATTAGGGGTTGTTTCATTAAATCCCATACCAATAATTTATGATATTGCTTAACGATATAAGACTTTTCTCTTGTTTTCCAAAACAAACACTGTAACCACCAGTACGGAGAATGTAATCCATGGGCCCAATGGAAATTTTGATACTCTAATCCGTTTTCAGTTCCTAAGGTTTTAAGTTGATTATGCCTAAATATTCTTACGTGACCACCAGGAGTTTTTGAATACTCTTTGCTAAGTTTCCAGCAAATTAATTCAGGTAAATATCTAGGTACGCTTAGGGCCAAGATTCCCCCTGGCTTTAAAACTCTAATTAATTCCTCTATAGATTTTTGCGGTGAATCAACATGCTCTAAAACTTCACTGCAAATTACAGCATCAAGAGAACAATCTGCAAATGGCAAAGAGATGATATCTGCCCTTCCAAACTGACATAAGGATTGAATATCAGAAGTATCGAAATCATCTAATCTTCCTCTGGCTATTATCAGATCATTAATCGAGAGATCAAAACCTAAGACATTCACTTTTGTTTCTATATAAGCTCCAATTGAATGCCTGCCTTCTCCGCAACCCATATCAAGAAGGAAATCATCATTAGATAAATTTAAGCTCTTGAATCTTATGGTTTGCATATTTTGATAACTAGATTATCTTCTTGAATACTTCTATGTAAGCTAATGCAGCTATTTTCCAATCGAAAAACTCTTCCATTCTTTCTCTACCTTTTTCGGCTAAATCTTGCCTTATTTTTTCTTCAGAAAATAGTTTCAAAATACCATCTTCAATTTCATTAACAGAACCTGGTTTAATCTTGAGTGCTGCATCTCCAATAACTTGTTTAAGTCCTCCTGAATCTGTACTTATCAATGGTACTCCGCAAGCCATAGCTTCACCTGCACCAAACCCAAAACCTTCATATAGAGATGGTATAACTGCGATATCCGAATCATGGTAAGTTTTAACAATCTCTTCTTCAGAGATACCAGATCTGAAAGTAATTTTATCTTCTAAATCAAGATCGTCTATCAACTTGTTGAGATTACTCTTCTCCGGAGATTTGCCAATGACAGTTAGAGAGGTAAGAGGAAATTGTCTTATAACTCTAGGTAAAGCCAATATTAGGTGCCTCAAACCTTTTAGAGGTATATCTGCACTAGCTGTAGTTACAATCCTAAAGCCCAAAGGCTTTTTTATTGAGGAAGGTTTGAAAGTCCCTATATCTATACCATTTGGAATTACTGTTATTTTTTTTTCATCAACCTTAAATTCAGAAATAACATCCTCTTTAGAAGGCTGACTGACACAAATTATATTTTTTAATTGAGGAGCTACTTTCTTTTGCATAGGTAAAAAGTTATGCCATCTTGAAGAAGATAACCTTTCTTTCCAATTAATTGCATTTTGCATTTCCAATTTATGATCTTTAGTTATCGGATGATGAATTGTTACTGCCAACGGATAATGTCCTTGAATTTCCAGTAAAGAGGTAGATAAGGACTGATTATCCAATAATACATCCAATTTAAGATTATTTTCTTTGAGTTTCTTTAAAACTCTTTTGCCGTAAGTGTAAGGCTCAGGAAAACCACCAGTCATAACAGTTATCCATTCATAAAGATCTATTGGACTCCACAAGAATCTTAATCTGAATGCCTTGAGCCTTTCACCACTCTCAAAGAGCCCAAGACTTGGTATTTTAATAAGATTCACTTCAGGATCTAACTCAGGATATGGAGGGCCAGAAAGTACAGAAACTTCATGACCTAGGTTTTTTAGAGCCTTGCTCAAGTGTTTAATATAAATTCCTTGTCCACCTGAATAAGGATGGCTTCTGTAGCTTAACAGTCCAACTTTCAATCTTAACTCCTATGAAATCTTTTAGATAATTTGGAATAGATTGCATTGTAACCCTTAAGACTCTTAAGTATTCGCTTCTTATCACGTAACAAGGATTTTCTTTGAAAAGGATGCATAAAACTTTGGCAAGACGAATCAAGATCAAAAGCTATTAAGCTTTTATCCATAAAGAAATTAGATGTCTTTGCATCTCCATGGCAGTAACCAATCCAGCTGATCCTTTTAAAAAAGGCATCGATAGACGAAATCACCCTAACATGATCATCCTCTATCATGAGTGCATCATCTAAACTTTTGCCCACTATAGATTCAGTGACTAAGTAGGAAGCTCTAGCGCCAAGAAAACCCTTATCCTCACAAAATAAGACTGGGGTCGCAGTTTTTATGCCCACGGCATTAAACCAAAATGTAGCTTTCATAGAATTATTAGCGCGAGTAGGTTTCAGCAGTCTGGTAAATCCATGATAGATATTTTTTATTCGATATTTTTTAAAGTAGAAATCTTGGTCTTTTAATTTTAGCCTTACTACAAGATGACCTCTTTCATTTTTGATAACCTCGCCTGAATTAATCAAACTTTGCTCGTCATCTAGAAATGTAAGAATCTGATCTTTAAATAGCTCTTTATCCTTTCTTATTACAAATCTCCTTTTATCTTCAATATATTTGGAGAACCCAAATTCATTTACTTCCTTATCTTTAACATTTAGAGAAATGCCTTTTACCTGTGGCTTTAAGTACATTGCAAATGCCCTATCTAAAATTGCTTGAAGTAATTTTTGATGTTTCTGTAACAATACTTCTAAGGAACAATCGAAATAAGTCATAAAGAATCTGTAAAAATCTCTTTCAGTCAAATTGAACTGCAAAACTGAATGTATAAAACCACCTAAATCTTTAACTAGCCATCTATGAGGAACCTTACTCCGAATTTGAGCCCGATGAAGATCTATTAAAGATAGGTCAATTTCATTAATATCTAAATTTTTCTGAATATGAATATGACAAAGGTAAAGATCTCTATGATTGAGGCCTGTTGCATGCATCCTGCGAATCAAATCAGCCACTTTTATAATCAAATTTTTCTTGTCTTTAAAAGAAAGCTCTTCGTGGATTCTTTTTAAGAAAAAATCTTCTAACGATATGGTGTTAAAGAGTTCTTTAGTAATTAGAAAAGATGACGAGTTGGCTGGATTGAGACCTCTAAGTCCAAATCCCCTGACTTCAGGACATTTAACTCCATTTTTAGATAAGTGATTTAGCGCTTGGTATTCTCTCTTCGCCCCTACAACAGGTGTTTTAAATTGTATAAGGTTTTTGAGAATTTCCTTCCACCCTACTGGTCCGTGAGTTTTTATAAAGTAATTTTTTTGTTCTAGCTCAAATCTTTTTGTAACTCTATTTTCATGTTGCCTAAAAATATCTCCATTTAAGTCATTGGCAACGTCGAAAGGTTTGTCAGTAAAGAAATGCTTTAGGTCGTCATTAAGAAACTTTACCTGGTCCATTAAAATTCGTTTTCTATGTAATCTGCTATGTATTTAAACCGAGAGAAAAAATAATCACAATCAGATAAATTACGAATAGATTCTTTAATAACGGATAGTTTTTCATCAGCAAGGGTATCAGCCACCAATAAATTAAAATTGTCTTGGTTGAAATCCCCTTTCAATACTTCACCAGATTGATGTTTTAGTACTTCACTAAAGAACCCAACAGATTCTGTAACTACCGAGGGCAGTCCGGATACAATAGCTTCTATAATTATATTACCTGCTGCCTCTTCTCTTGCTGGATGTATAAGAAGATCGGCTGATTTCATAAATGACGCCACTTCCTGGCTAGGGCCGATAAAACTAACTTTTTTATCAAGTGACTCTTGTTGAAGAAGCTTCTTATAGGAAGCTTGGTCATCGTCCCCAATTACTACTAACGTAGCAGATTTTTTTTTCTTGAGTAAATAGCTAAGAGCCAAAATAGCTCTATCCAATCCTTTTCTAGAAAAATCTGAACCAACAAAAAGCAAGACCTTATCTTCTGGAGGTATCTTTAATCTCTCTCGAATATTAATAGGCTTATATGTGCTCCAGTCTCTATCGATTCCAGGAGGCACTAATGTCATTCTATTAGATGGGGTTAAATAAAACTTAGAGAACTCGTTCAGTTGCTTACTATTAAGTAAGAGTGTCTTGGTTGATACATTTCTAGAAAAAACTTCCTCTTCATATTTAATAGATTGTCGAAACCTTCTAGTATATTTTTGTAAAAAAGGCTTAGACTGAGACTGAAAAGCGAAGCATGTGTCTGCTGCAAAATACAAATCTAATCCAGGCATTTTATTGAAACCAAAAATAATATCAGGCTCAAAATCTTCCATGGCCTTAAAAGCTTTTTTAATAAAATTTTTATTCTTTGAGTAGTTTGAGATTCCTGTTTCTCCTAGTTGAATTATTTCTAAATCATCAGGGATTTCACCTTCCCAACTTCTTGTATAGACCTTTAGGCTATTACCTCTTGAAAGAAGCTCCTTAGCTATTTCCATAAAGTCTTTTTGTAGTCCTCCATAAGGAAAGTATTTGTATAAGACTAATGCCAGTTTCTTATTCATCAAAGTTTCTGTAGTTCCTCTAAAGCATTTATAACTTCGGTTGGTTTGATTGCCATAAGAGATTGATGATATCCTCTCTCTAAATCTCCCTCCCTTTTCTTTTCATAACCTTCCATTTTTCTTAGTATTTTCTTATTGTCTATGAGAGGTGGAGTGTAAGCAGGTGAGGAGGGTCCATACAATGCAACTAGAGGAGTTCCTACCGCAGCAGCTATATGCATCAAACCAGAATCATTAGTAACAACTCTGTCACAAAGACCTAATATATCAATTGCATCATTTAAAGAGGTTTTACCGATCAAGTTATAAAACTTGTTCTCTTTATTTAAGTTTTGAAAAGATTCTATTTGTACTCCCGTTTCTTGATCATTAGGAGACCCAAGACAAAGTATATTCCAGCCCCTGTCGATATAAGCTCTTGCTACCTCAGCATAGTACTCTGGAGGCCATTGCTTTGCAGGTCCAAACTCTGCTCCAGGACAAATAGCTAGACTCCTTAAACTTGAATCTATACTTAATTTACTCAATACATTTTTTTGATTAACTAAGTCAATTGTGAGTAACGGGAAATCAAGACTTTCTAGAAAATAATTATTATCCTGCAAAGAAAGAGATACAAATTTTTCTACCATAAGATGGTTTTTAGTTGGATCTAGTTTCCTTATGTCATTCAACAAACCATATCTAAATTCACCTAACCATCCTGTTCTTATGGGGATTTTTGCAAAATAAGGTACCAAAGCTGACTTGAAAGAATTAGTTAATATTATTGATCGATCGTAGTTAAACTTCTTCAAACTCTTACCAAATCTGTTTCTTGAAATCAGTTTTATGTCACCGTGTAAAAAAGGAGACACTATTTTTCTTGAAACTTGAGGCATTCTCTCCAGTATGGATACAGTCCAAGGAGGGGAGACGACATCAATATTGCAATCAGGGACTTCTTTTTTAAGCTGTATATAGAGAGATTGAGCCATTACAGAATCACCAACCCAAGAAGGTCCAATGATTAAAATGTTCATGATTCTTACTTGGTATA
>Ga0208127_1000817_pt1 | contig 16014 bp, 17 predicted proteins | sample ETNtaG_6_FD_185751 | JGI IMG/M metagenome (GOLD analysis project Ga0208127, IMG submission 185751) | Marine microbial and viral communities from oxygen minimum zone, Eastern Pacific Ocean - ETNP201306SV45 (SPAdes) (version 2) | ecosystem: Environmental > Aquatic > Marine > Oceanic ...
GAAAGACCGCAGTCGGCGTCGCTGGTTCAGGGTCTGGGCGTTTGTCGCTGTACTCGTGATCGCTGGCAGCAGTCTGACGTGGTTCCTATTTGAGCCCGAACATCAGCCGTTAACCTACACAGCAGTGATCGAAATTTCGGGCCTGATCGGCCTTGATCAGGAAAATATGGCCCAGGACCTGGCATCCAGTTTTGAAGATGCTTTCAGCGCTGAGGGCACAGCAGGTGTGGTGGCCCTCATCAACAGTCCCGGGGGCAGTCCTGTCCAATCAGGCCAGGTCTACCGCACGCTCCGTGGGTTGAAGCAGGACTATCCCCAGATTCCCCTGATTGCCGTCATCTCCGATATCGGCGCATCGGGTGCTTACTATATTGCTGCGGCAGCGGATGAAATTTATGTCGACCCGGCAAGCATTGTCGGGTCGATTGGCGTTGTATCTGGCGGCTTCGGGTTCGTTGAGACGCTCAAGAAGCTTGGGGTCGAGCGGCGCTTGATCACAGCCGGCGACCGAAAAGCTATGCTTGACCCGTTCTCGCCGACGAACCCGGAAGAAGAGCAAATACTTCAAGAGATTCTTGACGATATCCACTCCCAGTTCATTTACGCGGTGCAGCAAGGCAGGGGCGCCCGGCTGAAAGAGGGCTCTGACGTTTTTTCCGGGCGCGTTTGGAGCGGCCGGGAGGCAGTTCATCTGGGATTGGCGGACGGCACCGCGTCGCTCACCGAGGTGGCTGAAGGCGTCTTGAATGCACCCATCATTATTGATTTCTCGGTGCAGCGCGACTGGCGGTCAGCGGTCTTTGAGCAGCTCGGTGTCAGTATCGCGAAAGCTCTCGGCATTTCAGGTCTGCAACTTCGTTGATTGACCAGATTCCAAAACATCAACCCCTTCCGCGTTCAGCATCTCAACAAGAGAGATTAGGGGCAAGCCGATCAGGGCGCTGGGATCCGGCCCGCTCAAATCCTTCAATAAGGCAATGCCAAGACTTTCCGCCCGGAGACTTCCGCAGCAACCGTAAGGCTCATCGATATCCAGATATTGCTCGATCTGCTGCAGAGAAAGTGTTCGGTAGAGCACACGGTAGCTGACCACATCTTGTTGGACGACCCCTGTCGCAGCGTTTACCAGAGCCAGGCCGGTATAGAGGTGCATTTCTCGGCCCGAGGACAAGGTGAGTTGTCGAATCGCATCTGCGCGATCCCGGGGCTTACCGAGGATATCCTTTCCAAGGACGGCGACTTGGTCGGAGCCGATAATCAAGCCCTTTCGGGTTGTAGCCGCGACCGCTTGAGCTTTCGCTATCGAGAGCCGTAACGCCAGAGCGCGCCCATCCTCTCCCGGATTGGGGGCCTCATCGACACCTGGGGAAACTACGCTAAATTCGATTCCCAGCCTTTTCAGCAGTTCCTTGCGAAACGGCGAAGTGGAGGCGAGAGTCAGTGGAGGGGTAGGCTGCTTTTTTGACATGAAAACATCAAAACCACTACAATTGCGGGGCTGCGATTGAAGCGCTCGGCTTCTACTCACCCCTTTATTAAACTACGTTTCGGCTATTTTAGGCCGAATAGGCACTTTTTCGAACTCGCGAGTACAGACATGGCCGTACAGCAAAATAGAAAGACCCCTTCGAAGCGCGGAATGCGCCGTTCGCACGACGGCCTTGATAGGGCAACATTGTCCACCGATCCCGTAACAGGCGAGCTTCACCGACGACACCATGTGACCGCTGACGGCTACTATCGTGGCCGGAAAGTAATCCAGGAACGGGAATCGGAAGCCTAAACAATTTCTGCTAACCCCCGTTGAGGGGTTTTCGCCTGGAAAGCGTGACTCCTTCCAAAGACCGATTGAGACTCTCCATCGATATGATGGGCGGGGATCGCGGTTTGCAGGTGACTGCCACAGGGGTTGTGATTGCACTGAAGCGCCACCCCGATCTTCACTGCGTTCTGGTCGGAGACGAAAAACGCATCCTCGGAGCACTCGATCCATCAGTGGATTTGGATCGAATTGAGATCGTACACACGTCCGAATCCGTGGATATGCACGAATCTCCCGCTTCGGCGCTTCGATTCAAGAAAGACTCTTCCATGCGCGTTGCGCTGAACCTCCTCGGATCTGGGGAGGTCGACGCTTGTGTCAGTGCTGGCAACACCGGAGCTCTGGTTGCCACGGCACGTTTCGTCTTGAAGACTCTTTCAAATATCGACCGGCCGGCAATTATCTCGACACTGCCACGAACCCGGGGTCATCTGCATATGCTTGATCTTGGGGCAAACATCGACAGCCCCGCTGAGATTCTCATGCAGTTCGCACTAATGGGTGAAAGCATGGTCAGAACGATCGAAGGAATTGAGCGCCCCAGCGTGGGACTGCTGAATGTCGGAAGCGAAGAAATCAAAGGCAGCGAAGTGGTTAAATCGGCCAACGAGCTTTTAAAGTCGAGCTCTCTCAATTACGTGGGCTACGTTGAGGGCGATGATATCTTTAATGGCACTGTCCAATTGATCGTGACCGATGGTTTCGCAGGAAACGTCGCACTAAAAACGAGCGAGGGCTTAGCGCAGATGCTGACTCAAGTTATCCGCGAGGAATTCGGGCGGAATCTGCTGACACGCCTCTCCGCGCTGATCGCTGCGCCGGTTCTTAAGGCGTTCAAAAATCGCTTCGATCATCGTACCTACAACGGCGCGGTTTTGCTGGGATTGAACGGAACCGTTGTCAAGAGTCATGGCAATGTGGATGGCGTCGCGTTCTCCCATGCCATCGACACCGCACGACTGGCGGCCAAGAAGGATCTCGTCGGGCATATCCGGCATGACCTGGAAGTATCTCTTGCGGCTATGACACAAGCCGAGGTCTCATGATGCTCTCAGCCCGCATCACCGGATCGGGATCCTATCTGCCCTCTAAAGTTCTCACCAACAAGGATCTCGAGGAGATTGTCGATACTACCGAGGACTGGATTTACTCAAGAAGTGGTATTCGTCAGAGACATATAGCAGCCGAAGGAGAATTCACTTCGGACCTGGCTCTTGCCGCATCGCGAGAGGCGCTTCAAAGTGCGGGGCGCGCTCCCTCGGACGTCGATCTTATAGTCGTGGCGACCACCACGGCAGACCAAGTCTTCCCAAGTACCGCCTGCCTGCTGCAGCAGAGATTAGGCATCCATGGATGTCCCGCGTTTGATGTCCAGGCAGTATGCGCCGGATTTCTTTACGCGCTCGATGTGGTCTACCGATATGTTGCGACAGGGGCCAGTCAATGCGCCCTGGTTGTCGGGGCCGAGACATTCTCCCGGATACTCAATTGGGAAGACAGGACCACGTGTGTTCTTTTTGGTGACGGTGCCGGCGCCATGGTAGTCGAAGCATCGGAATCACCAGGAATTCTCTCCAGCCATATTCATGCAGATGGCGCTTTTAAAGACTTACTCTGCGTGCCTGTGGGTGTATCGACCGCCTATCAAGAGGTGCTGGATGGACGCGCCTATACCGAGATGCAGGGTAAAGAGGTATTCCGGTGGGCAGTCTCAACGCTTGGGGATGCAGTAATCGAAATTCTCGAAGCAAACGGAATCGAGAAAGGGGAAATTGACTGGCTGGTGCCACACCAGGCCAATATCCGAATTATTAAAGCCATCGCCAAACGACTGGACCTCAGCATGGACCAGGTGGTGGTTACCATCGACCAGCATGGAAATACCTCTGCTGCCTCTGTCCCTCTGGCCTTTGATTCCGCGGTGAAGGATGGACGGATTCGATCCGGTGACAAAGTGATTTTCGAAGCCTTCGGTGGGGGATTCACCTGGGGTAGTATGTTGGTAGAAATTTAGGGTTCAAGGAACAAAACTATGTCTCAGATCTGTCTCGTCACAGGCGCAAGCCGCGGCATCGGCAATGCGATTGCTACTGAACTGGCAATGAGAGGGCACACAGTCATCGGCACAGGGACATCAACAGCGGGTGCGGAGAAGGTAACCAACGACTTGAGGACCGCCGGAGCTGAGGGTCGAGGTGCCGTACTGGAAGTTAATGATCCAGAGCAAGTTGAATCTGTTATCAAAGGCATAACCGATGAGTTCGGTCCGATTAGCGTCCTGGTCAACAATGCGGGCGTGACTGAAGACAACCTGTTGATGCGAATGAAGCCATCACAGTGGGAACGAACCCTTAACACGAATCTCGCCTCTGTTTTTGCTTTAACAAAGCTCTGCCTTAAAGGTATGACTAAGGCGCGGTATGGAAGGATTATCAACCTGTCCTCTGTGGTTGGCGCCACAGGTAATGCCGGCCAAACCAACTACGCAGCCAGCAAAGCGGGTCTGATCGGATTCACGAAATCTCTCGCGCTGGAGATCGCTTCACGGGGTATTACGGTGAACGCGGTTGCGCCGGGGTTTATTGACACTGACATGACTTCGGCACTTGGGGAAGAGCAGCGCACCAAATTACTGGAAGCCATTCCTCTTGCGCGATTAGGCAGAGCAGACGATATTTCAAAGGCTGTCGCATTTCTCGTCTCTGATGATGCCTCATACATCACCGGTCAGGTCCTGCATGTTAACGGCGGAATGCACATGTCTTCTTGAAAAAGGTGCTCTATCTCGTTGTTTTTGAGGACCTTATTCAGAAGTCGATTTGAGGCCTAGCGTGGCTTGTCGCAGGGCGCAAGCACCTGATTTATTGGACTTAAAGGACCTAATACGGTTTAATCCCGCTTCCAGTAAGGGGGCTTATAATCCGCTCACCAGCCGGGATCAATCAAGTTAACCGGCGCAAGTATTCCAAATCCCAGGAGGCTAGAAAGCTCATGAGCAGTGTTGAAGATCGCGTCAAAAAAATCGTCGTTGAACAACTTGGCGTAAGCGAGGATCAGGTAACTCCCAACGCATCATTTGTGGATGATTTAGGCGCTGATTCCCTGGATACGGTGGAGCTTGTCATGGCGCTTGAGGAGGAGTTCGATGCCGAGATTCCGGATGATGAAGCAGAGAAAATAACCACTGTAAAGCAGGCGGTTGAATTCATTCAGGCCAATGCCAGCGGCTGAAATCCCTGAAGGCATCATAAAATAGAATGAGAACAAAGCCGCCCGGCGCCCGGCGCCCGGCGGCTTTGTTTTTTTGGTTTGGCAAAAAGAGCGTGGAGTAGGGGTCAAGATGCATAACCTCAGACAGGTTGTTGTCACCGGCGTGGGATGTATTTCCCCTTTAGGATCTGATTCGAAAACCACGTGGGAGGGCCTTCTCGCGGGTCGTAGCGGAATCTCTGCAATCAGTCGTTTTGATCCTGATGGTCTGAGCTGCCAGATAGCAGGGCAGGCAGATGACTTTAATCCAGAGAGTCGGCTTGCCGCCAAGGAAGCAAGACGGATGGATCGCTTTATTCAGTTGGGCCTTTGCGCGGGCTTGGAAGCATTCGACGATAGCGGCCTTGATCTTGACCGCACAGATCGAACCCAGGCGGGGGTGTTGATCGGGGCGGGGATCGGGGGTCTCGAGACGATCGAAACCACGACTCACCTGTTGTCGGAGAAAGGTGCTCGGAAAGTCTCTCCGTTCTATATCCCAAGCAGCATCATCAATATGGTGTCCGGCAATCTTTCGATCATGCTCGGGTTGCAAGGCCCAAATCTCGCAGTCGTGACTGCCTGCACGACGGGGACTCACGCGATAGGCGAAGCGGCCCGTATGATCGCTCTTGGAGATGCGGAAGTAATGATCGCCGGCGGCACAGAAGCGGCGATCACCCCGACCTCCATGGCAGGGTTTGCCGCCGCGAAGGCATTAAGTCGGCGCAACGATTCCCCTCAGACGGCGAGCCGCCCGTGGGATCAGGGACGGGACGGTTTTGTCATGGGAGAAGGGGCTGGGACATTGGTCCTGGAATCTGCTGAGCACGCGAAAACCCGAGGCGCACGAATTTATGCAGAACTCGCGGGATACGGCATGAGCGGGGACGCGCATCATATGACCCAACCAGCAGCCGGGGGAGAGGGAGCGGCACGCTGTATGAAGAACGCGCTGAATAGCGCGGGCTTGAGCCCTACCGCGGTCGGCTATATCAACGCACATGGGACATCGACCCCTCTGGGCGACCTTGCGGAAACCCTTGCGATTAAGGCGGTATTTGAATCCCATGCCAGTAACCTGCTGGTGAGTTCAAACAAATCGATGATCGGGCACCTCCTCGGAGCGGCTGGAGGGGTAGAAGCGGTTGCTTCTGTTCTGAGCCTTTATCATCAGACCATTCCCCCGACCATTAACCTTGATGAACCTGACCCTGAGTGTGACCTCGACTACGTCCCTCATGAGGCGCGAAACACCGCTGTGAATACCGTGGTATCGAACTCTTTCGGTTTTGGTGGCACAAACGGGACCTTGGTGTTCTCCCGATACTAGTCTTCAATCCCATCGATCCAACCCGACATGCCGATCGTAAAGATTAGGGGTCATAGAGGACGATGGTTTCTGTCGAGTTTTGCGAGTCTTTTGGCAGCAGTGGCGCTAAGTTGCGTTGGTGTCTCGCTGCTCTATCTTTATCAAACCATTCGTACACCAATAAACCAAAGTGAGCAGTTTCTGGTCGTCACCCCTGGCACCGGGACACACTCTTTAGCGACACAGCTGGTTTCGGAGGGGTTGGCCAGATCTCGCTGGCCCGTGCTTGCCTGGGCCGTCCTCAGTGGAACCTCTGGAACATTCAAGTCAGGGGAGTTCCTGATTCCTCAACAAACCAGCCCTGCACAGATTCTGGGGAAGATCAGCAGGGGAGATGTTCATCAACGAAAACTGACGATTGTCGAGGGATTGAGATTTTCCCAACTCAGGGATCGGCTACAAAAGGAGAAAAATCTGACCGACACTCTCGCCGATCTTTCCCAACCTGACCTGGCAGATCAACTATCCTTGCACGCCCCCAGTGTTGAAGGGGCATTCTTCCCGTCGACGTATTTCTTTCTGCGAGGAGACAGTGACCTTGATGTTCTTAGTCGTGCAGCAACGAAAATGCGCGAGGAACTCGCCAGCGCCTGGGACGCACGGGCTGCTGACCTCCTCTTGAAGGATCCCTATGAAGCACTCATTCTTGCGTCAATTATCCAAAAAGAAGCAATGCTGGAATCTGAGATGCCTCGAATCAGCGGCGTATTCCACAACCGGCTCCGTTTGAAAATGCGGCTCCAGACCGACCCTACGGTGATATTCGGATTAGGGCCGAACTTCAAAGGGCCGCTAAAGAGAAGTCATCTCAAGAAAGATACACCGTACAATACCTATACCCGCAATGGCTTGCCGCCTGGCCCCATCTCTCTTCCCGGGCGGGCAGCGCTTTTAGCGGCAGTCAACCCCTTGGAGACCGAGGATCTGTATTTCATGGCAAAGGGGGACGGCTCACATGAGTTTTCGAGGACACTTAAGGAGCACAACCGTGCCGTCAAGAAATATCGTCGGTGAACATCGAGCGAACGGCTTATGAGAGGTCGGTTTCTCACCTTCGAAGGCGGCGACGGTGCCGGCAAGACAACTCAGATCGAACTTCTTTCGCAGGCATTAACCCGAGCCGGGCAAGATTCTCTGGTGACCCGAGAGCCTGGTGGTACGAAACTCGCGGAAGAGATTAGGCACTGGGTGCTGCATCATGCGAGTTCGATAGATGCTGAAACAGAAGTGCTCCTGATGTTTGCCGCTCGGTCTCACCACACCAGGGAAGTTATTGAGCCGGCCCTGGCGTCGGGCCGTTGGGTCCTTTGCGATCGCTACACAGATGCCAGTTACGCCTATCAGGGTGGAGGGCGAGGGTTACCGCATTCCCTGATTGCCTCGCTTGAGCAAATCGCAACAGGAGGGCTCCAGCCAGATCTCACCATTCTGCTGGACCTTGGAGTTGATGACGGCATTCGGCGAACCGGAGGACGCGGTACCCACCAAGACCGTTTCGAATCTGAAGAGGCTGCATTTAAGGAACGGGTTCGGGCCGCGTATCACCAAATCGCCGAGACGAGTTCAGGTCGAGTGATCAACCTCGACGCCAACCAGGCGGTTGACGAACTCTATAGTCATATAAAACTGCTGGTGAATGAACGATTCGGGATTTCGATTGATTGACTCAGCAGACCTTCCCTGGCTTATCCCTACCAGAGAAAAACTGCTGGGCAGTGATCACAGGCATCACAGTCTGTTGGTTTCCGGGCCACCCGCGATCGGCAAGTATCTCCTGGGTCTCGACCTGGCCACACAGATGCTTTGCGAACAGTCGGGGGAGGGTGGCCCGTGCGGCTCATGCCGATCGTGCCATCTGGTCTCGAACAGCGTGCATCCTGACCTTCACCTGTTAATACCGGAGGTGCTGACCGAAGAATGCCCGCCTGTGTTACTCAGTCACGCGCAGCGATACCTCGATTCAGGGCAAACAAGTCAAAAACGGAAAAGAAGCAGCTTCATCAGTGTGGACGGTGCGCGGCTGCTGTCGGAGTCGCTATTGGAAACGAGCCGGCTGGGAGGACGGAAAGTCGCCCTGGTTTTGGCAGCGGATTCGCTTAATCGCAATGCTGCGAACGCTATGTTGAAAGTGCTCGAGGAGCCAGCGGGGGAAACCCAATTTATCCTTGTGACGAGTTTTCCTTATCGACTCCCCTCAACGATTCACAGCCGCTGCATTCGAATTGATTGCCCCGCACCCCACGTGGATGAAGCTCTAGCCTGGCTTCGTGGGCGACACGAAGCAGATAGCGAAGATCTCTCAACTTTGCTGATTTCTGGCCTCGGGCCGATTACGATAGATGAGCTCCTGACGAACGGAGGCGTAACAGCCATCAGCGCACTGGTCACCTACTGTATGGGGGAGAACCCTAAGGCGCCAGATAGCCTGACGCTTGCCAGGCTCTGTGGAGAGGTTGGGATAGACCGGGCTCTGCGCATATTGCAGAACCTCACACTACAAACCGCACGCGAATCCGTTAAAGAAGGAACTGTACCCGCACCACAGGGCCTTTTCCGTAACCTTGGCTTTTGTATTCGTGCGTTTCAAAGACTCGGATCAGCGAGAGAGAACGTGGGTTCTGCAGTTGACGAACAGCTTGCACTCGAGGATATTTGTGCGTGGGTGTGCGACGAATACGCCCGGGTGTGAATCTTTTCCTAATAGTTGATCAAGATGCCCGAACCTAGCTCTCCAACAAAACCACGGCCTCGTGTCCTGTCGGTCTCTATCAATGATCTGCGGACCCTGCGGGCCGCGTTTATGCCATTTTTGAGGAATGCCGGACTATTTGTTCCCACACACAACGAATATGGAATGGGTGATGAGGTGTTTCTCGTTGTAAAACTACTCGGGGAAGAGCAGTATGCCCTTGCCGCCACCGTCGTCTGGATGACACCTGCCGGGGCTCAAAGCAGCCGGACCAAGGGCGTTGGCGTACAGTTCAAGGGTCAAGACGGGGTGAAATTGAAGGACCGTATCGAAGAACTGATTGTTGGGGCAACTCAACAGTCCGCCGCTACCCACACCCTTTGACGGTCAGTTTTCTCAACAAGAAGAGTTCCCATGCTGGTCGATTCTCATTGTCATGTTGATTTTCCGGATTTTCATGAAGACCTTTCAGGGGTACTCGAACGCGCATTTGCGGCTGATGTCGGCCACCTGCTTTGCGTCTGTGTCAATCTTGCGGATTTTCATCGCGTGCTTGCCGTTGCGAACCGCTCGAGTCAGATCTCAGCAAGCGTCGGCGTTCACCCCAACACTCAGCTCGAACCGAACGACGAACCCTCACAGGAACAGCTCGAGACACTTGCCTCAGATCCAAAGGTCGTAGCGATAGGTGAAACCGGCCTGGACTTCTATCGGGACGACTGTGACGCGCGCATCCAAAAAGAGCGATTCGCCCGACATATTCGAGCGGCTCGGCAGACTAACAAGCCGCTGATCATTCATACACGTCATGCCGCGGAAGAGACTCTGGAGCTCATGCAAAGCGAGCATGCGGCTCAAGCCGGCGGGGTGATGCACTGTTTTGCAGAGGATTGGACAACCGCCAAGGGGGCTTTGGATCTTGGTTTCTACATCTCTTTTTCAGGGATCGTGACATTCAAGAGTGCGCATGAACTTCGTGAGGTGGCTCGCAAAGTTCCGCTGGACAGGATCCTGGTGGAGACGGACGCGCCATATCTCGCGCCGGTGCCGTTCCGAGGTAAACGTAACGAACCGGCATTCGTGAAACACACGGCAGAGTACCTGGCGGATTTGCGTGGATTGGAGTTTCCAGAACTGGCGGCACTGACGACGGAGAACTTTTTTCGTCTTTTCAGCAGCGCTGAGAAATAGACTGATTTCCTAGAGCTTGTAAAGACTCCGGGATTGAGTTACGCATAATGTATATTATGTTAAGTTCTATCGCACCCTACATATAAAGCTTCTAGCAACCAGTTTGACCCTACCGCCCCGCTCAGCGACAATTCCCTAATGAGCAGGCGCCACAAGCCTGCCAATGGGCTCTTTCCAGGGCCGTTAAACCCTAACCACCGAGGACCTTGTTACCAATATGTCACAGAAGGAAATTGAAGCAGCCGGCGCTGCTGCTGATGAAGCCCCGGCCCCCACACCGGCCAAGGCCAGTTCGTCATCTAAGACAAGCTCCCGCAAACCCGCCACGATTGGATCTTCTATCGTGATCCACGGAGACGTGACCGGCGAGGAAGATCTCGTTGTAGACGGCGCGATTGAAGGGACCGTCAACTTTAAGGACAACAACCTGGTTGTTAGCGAGAACGGTCGAGTCACGGCTAACATTAACGCCCGGATCATTCGCGTAGACGGCCAAGTAAAAGGCGAGCTCTACGGCAGCGAACAGGTGATTATTAGCCCCTCTGGAAAGGTCAAAGGCGATATCCGCGCCCCTCGTGTCGTCCTAGAGGATGGCTGCAGCTTCAAAGGTTCCGTTGATATGGACACCGAGAATGCGTCCGTTGGGGATAGAGCGACGACACCTCGCCTTCGTCCGGCGGCCGCGCGCCCCGTGAGGCCTGGAAGAGACACTCCTGAAACGGGATCCCTCCGAAACTAAAAAAACCGCGGCATTAGCCACGGCTTACTCACATAAAAAGGGCGGCCCTTCCGGGCTGCCTTTTTTGTTTCTGTGTTGATAGGCCGATTTTGCCCTTTCCGATGTCTCTCGATTAACGATGGCCGCGCTTCTAAGTGCGGACACCGGTTCCGGATCGCATTGGCGCCCAGGCAACCCTGCGGTCCAGCCCCCTCGCCCGATGTCTCTTTTCCTGCGATGTGGGCCCGGCCTTTTTGTCACCTTCCACCAAGCCCGAAAAACTGACGTTTTTGGGCCCAAAGGCCCCAATAGGCCCTGTGATGAGTTCAGGGTGCTCGTAGATCATCTCGTCCGACAAGGGAACAAAAACCATTCTGCCCATGGCCAACACTCTTCGTTTGCTTAGGTGGATTCATATTAGGCGTTACAAAGGGTATTCGGCAGGAGAACCTGTGGTAAAAGAATGGCAAGTTTGTGTTTCTTTGACTGCGCTAAAGACATTCCCCTACTATATTCGCCTTAAACCCCACCGATCCTGAGATCCGAAATGGCTACTGTTATTGCTATCGTTGAGGACGACACCGATCAGCGTGAAAACTATCGCGACGTGCTGACAGCCCACGGCTACGAAGTTCGTGCATTTCCTGATCGGCCGAGCGCTGAAGCCGCATTCGACCGCGAACTACCCGATCTCGCACTCCTGGACATTATGTTGGGTGAGGACATGGACGGCGGCTTTGACCTGTGCATGCAGCTGCGCAACCTCAGCCCCACTCTGCCGATTATCTTCTTGACCGCTCGTGACAGCGATGCCGACCGGATCTCATCCCAAAGGATGACCGCATGGGATTACATCACCAAACCGGTCAGCCTGGAGTTTCTGGTCGCACGTGTACACGCCCTGCTTCGCATATCTGAACAACTCCAGACCACGCCCACTCCGGAAAACAGCGTGGCAGTGGGTTCATTGGAGGTCAACGAGAAGAGTATGCTGATCCACTGGAAAGGTGAGCCCGTCAATTTAACTCTTACTGAGTTCTGGATTATCGAATCCCTCACCCGAAACCCGGGCCATGTCCGTACCTATGATGCGCTGAGTGATGTGACCCGACAAGGGCTGGTCGAGCGCAACACGATCAACGGCTACATCCGCCGTGTCCGAAACAAGTTCAGAGCCCTTGATCCGAATTTCGATCGGATTCAGACCGTTCATGGAACCGGCTACAAGTGGGAGCCCGACTACGAGTGAACTCCCTCGTCGGCCCCCGTTCTGCATCCTCTTCCCGTGGAAGAACCGGTCCGGGAAACCTCCGAATCCGCAAAGGGCTGAAGATCCGCACCAAGCTTCTCCTTCTTGTCGGCCTGCTCCTCGTTATCCCCTGGATGGGTTATGAGTCTGTCCGAGAGATGGAGAAGTTCCTTCTTGAGGGGCAAGAACAAGCACTGGAGCTCACAACCCAAGGTATCTCCAGCATCCTTGGCAATAGAACGGATCTCTTCGACCCCGAGATAGGGGTCCCTGAATTGATCGGCCGCCCCTTGACCAGTTTGTTGTCTGAGATCACGGAGCCTTTGGCAATCGACGCCCCACCGGAGGTCTGGACCTCTGCCGTCGGCCCCCTCACTTACTTTTCGGGATCCGGACTTTTCGAGTGCGGACCAGGCTATCGGCCCGACTCACTTATCGTGCGTCACGGACTCGCCCTGAACCAGGATGCCGTTTTTGCCTTTTTTGAAATTGACGATGACGTAGTGGTTTATCGTGACCCTGCCCTCCTCTCGCTCGACACCAATGACCAGATCCGAATAACGATCCAGCGCAACGATGGTGAAATTCTCCGTTATCTGTTGACCGCCCAGGAACCCGGCCGATTCAGCGTTTATCTCATGCGTGCCAACTGGAGGGATGTTGTGGATGGTCAAGCCCTACGGGATATCTCAGGATCCATTGAGCCGCTGGCCGGAGGTTACGCGGCGAAACTCCGGATCCCTCGGGATCTGCTGGGCGTAGGTGCTCGACTCAAATTTGAGATCGTGGACGTTGACAATCCCGATGATCGCGCCGTTGCTCAGATCATCAGCACTGAGCCGGACCCTGGATCCTATGAGTTTGGCAGTGTTCGGCTGGTAACCCCTGAACTGGCCAAGTTGATCCAGCCGCTTTACATCTCAGAGGCCAACATAACGGTTTGGGATCAGTCTTACCGCGTTCGGGCTCAGATCGGTGCCATCATCCCGCCGGCAAGAGAAGCCTTTGGGCTTGAACAGGATCAGGCAGTCTCAATCTTTCAGGCGCTTCAAGAAAAGATTATCCAGTTCTTTGACTGGATCCTAAGAAGCCCGGCCCGGGGGCTCGCAGACATGCCTGACGAGTCCAGCACAGAAGACCAGCGGATTCTCGCTCGCGTTCTCTCCGAAGGTGAGCCCAGTACCGAAAGACGCCGCTACGGAGAGGCTAAACTTATTGTGACGGCTTCGCCAATTTGGGCCCAAGGCGAAGTTGAAGGCGTCGTGCTGGTGAAGCAAAGTGCGAACAAGTTACTCGCCCTGCAATACAACACGCTCCAGCGCTTCACCATACTGTTCCTCGCAGTCTTCCTCTTCCTGGCCCTTGCAATCTTGATCTTCTCGACCCGACTGACCTATCGTGTCGGCCGCCTTCAAAGAGAAACCGAACAGGCGACCTCTTCCGAGGGGAGACTCCTTAAAGACCGGATCCGCGCCGGGGCGCGTTCCTCCGACGAATTGGGGAGTCTGACCCGCAGTATCTCTTCCATGCTGCATAACCTAGGCCAATACACCCGATATCTTGAGAGGCTTCCCGATACCCTGGCCCACGAACTTCACAACCCACTGAATGTTGTGAATTCCTCGCTGGAAAATCTCCAGTACCGCCACGCGGAACTGTCGGAAGACAAACATCTGCAGCGGGCTCGAAATGGGATCGGACGACTTCGGTCAATCATTACGAGTCTCACGGAAGCCGCCAGCCTAAAAGAGGCGCTCAGTCAGGAACAAGAACAGCTGGAGCGGTTCGACCTCTGTTCGCTGTTACAGAACTGTGTGGACGGTTACCAGGCGGCTAATCCCGGTCATCGGATCGTGGCAACCTTGGTGCCGACCGTCGCATGGATGCATGGGGTTCCTGATCGTGTCGCCCAACTGCTGGATAAATTGATTGACAACGCAATCGCCTTCGGCACGCCCAACGGTCTTATCGTGGTGAATCTTAGGATCATCGACAACGAATTTGAGATTAAGGTGTCAAACGACGGCCCCGCTTTGCCCTCGGAGATCGCCGACAGCCTTTTCGACCCGATGGTGTCAAGCGCCCGAGATGCTCGAAAAACACATCTGGGCCTCGGGCTTTACATCGTGCGGCTGGTGGCTGAGTTTCACAAAGGAACGGTATCTGCGCGCAACCGACCTGGCGGCTCAGGAGTTGAAATCCTGGTCTCTCTGCCTAGGGACCTTAACGCCTAACGCATTCGCGCGTCACGGGCAGATCGTTGGGCTTACAGCCCTTTGACGATATCGGCGATTTCCGGCTTGCCAGTCTGGACCTCATCAACCGTGAGCCCCTGGAGTTCGTGAGGGAACACCAGCCATTGATCCGTCTCATGAATATAAAAGTCGGGAACCCGGCCCGTTTCACTCTTGGTGGGTTTGTACCAGACCGTCGCGACCCGCAGATCCTCGGGAAGATTGCGCCGACAGCGTGATTTGAGCTCATCGATGATCGCTTCGATACTTCGGCCTGAGTCCAGGACGTCATCGACAATCAGCAGTTTGTTCTCGCGGTTTAACTTCCTAATAAGATAACCCAAGCCATGCACCTGAACGCCATCTGCCGTATCGGCAATGCCGCGGTAATACGAGGTTCGAATCGCCACGTGATCAGTCACGATGCCCGCATAATCCAACAACTCCTGGACGGCGATGCCAACCGGGGTTCCACCCCGCCACACCCCCACAATAAAATCCGGGCGAAACTCCGTCTCGATAATCTGCCTCCCCAACAGAAAAGAATCCCGCAAAAGTTCGCTTGCCGAGATATATGTTTTTTCGACCATGGTTTTAGGCTCCGTCTTTGGACTTAACGTCTATCATCGGTATCCGATGGCAAGGGCCGAGGACTGACGGCATTTACAGCCGGCTCAGCATCTTCTGTCTCAACAACTGAGGTCGTCTCCACTTCACTGTCGGATAAATTTTGCTCTCCACCCTCGACCTCAACTATCTCGTTAACGGACTCCGTTTCAGTGCCGACCTCAATCGTTTGGATAGGTTGTTTGCTACTGGCCGCTTCAGAAGATTCAATCGTCTCGGGCAGCGTCACCGAGGCTGCGTCCGATTCCGAATCTGGGACAATTGTAACCTCGTCTGAAGCCTCCTCTTTCTGGTCGGGAACCGACCCAGAAGAATCAACCTCTATGGGCTGCGCTACTGTCGACCCCTCCTCAGCCGGCTCTTTCTGGCCATCCTTCCCCTCTTCTCCATTTTTTGACTCTGTGACAGCCTCCGCAATGGCTTCGTTTTCGGGTGCCGCGTCCTCAGGTTCAGACTCGACAGGTGGCGGGGCTACGATCCAACCGGGATCCTCAGCGTACGCTTCAGCGGGCAGGTAGTACATGGCCTGGACGGGCAACGTCTTTTGTGGGTAACGCTCCTTGAACTTGCTTACGCCATGGCGGGCGATTCCATAGGTCAGCGCAATCCGGCAACGATCACAAGTGGCTCCTTGATAGCGCACCCGTCTCTGACCATTGACCCAGACGTTCAGCCTCCCTTTATCACGACTCCATACAGCCTCGACGATCACATCGTGCCACTCGCCGCGCAAATCCCGTTCATTTATGACAGAAAAATACCGAGATTCATCGTCAAACTGGCTTCCAACCCATAGGGCACCCGTGCTGCCAATCTCAAACGCCCAGGCCGATTCTCCCGTCCCATAATCAACGAACTGGCCG